>Ga0079203_1000718_pt1 | contig 26156 bp, 15 predicted proteins | sample PorBlaMBantryBay_FD_68602 | JGI IMG/M metagenome (GOLD analysis project Ga0079203, IMG submission 68602) | Marine algae microbial communities from Bantry Bay - Bantry Bay, Ireland | ecosystem: Host-associated > Algae > Red algae > Blade | place: Bantry Bay, Ireland
GAACGCGGTGGCACACTCATCGCCATGGCCGGCCAACATTACATGCCGTCCGCCTACGCCGGCACCCCACTCGCCGACGTGTTGCCACTCAACCACTTTGGCCGTCCCGGACAGACCAACCGGCTCGCCTTCGCCGACCATCCGCTGGCGTTCAAGCAAGGTGCCTACCAACCCAGCATCCAAAGCGAGGCGCTGTACGAGGACTTGCTGCAAATTGGCCGCAACCCGGATAACACCAAGGAATTATGGACCGGCTTGCCACGTCTGAGTTGGCTGAAAGAAGACGTCACCGAAGCGCGTTCGAGCGATCCGTTGGTGCAGGCCAAGGCGATGAAAGGCGATACCGCCACTGGCACCGCCCCGGTCGCCGTGAAGTCCTACGCCGGACTCGGCAAGACCTTGTATCTCGGCTCCGACAGTTTCTGGCGCTGGCGCTACCGAGCGCGCTGGACCTACCACCACCGATTCTGGGGACAGGTTCTGCTCTGGTCCACGATGGGCCGAACCACCGGCAGCGATCCCAACATTAAACTGATGTCCGACCGGCCGGTTTACGCGCCTGAGGAACCGGTGGTGATCAAGGTGCGCTTATTCGATGAGAACGAACTGCCAATTTCCAACGCCGAAGCGGAAATTGAAATTCGCGACGACCAAGACCAGTTGGTGAAACGTATGCCGCTCTTCCACCTCGAAAACAGTGGTGGTGAGTATCGCGCAGAGATCCGAGACCTGCCGCGCGGTTCGTACAAAGTCATCCCGCGTGTGCCCAAACTCGCGCACCTCTACCAAGGCGAAGGCGGGCGGGATCCGGTCGAGATCCCGGTTGAAGTTCGCGACCTGCCCACCAGTGAATATGTCGATCTTGCACTCGATACCGCGACCCTCGTAACGCTGACCAGCGAGGTCCTGCCGTTTGAGCAAGCGCTGCAGGTCCTCGACAAGATCGAGGAAGTGAAAAACGTCGAAACCATCCACGACCCGATCGAACTCTGGTCTCGTTGGTGGTGGCTGGTCGCCATCGCCCTTCTGCTCTCCCTCGAATGGCTGCTGCGCAAACGATGCAAACTCGCCTGAACAATTTGAGACCTTCGGTTGCCTCGAAAGTTGGTACTTTCTTTATCAAGAAAATGCAGAACCGTTTTAGAGCTGGCGCGCTGCGACGCGCCACCAAGCCGGAGCTTCGTAGGCCGAACGTTTCTTGGCGTGCCTTTGTGCCACCGCGACGCGGCTCCTTTTCTTGCCCGACGCCAAACCCAGCCCTTGCCCCTGCGGGGCTGCAGACTGGGCTATTCAGGGTGCCACCGCGAACGCGGCTCTTTGCAGACTCAGCCCTTGTCCTCGCGGGATTGCAGGCTCGGCTCCTTAAGGTGCCACCGCTACGCGGCGCCTTTGTCTGCGCGACGCCAAACCCAGCCCTTGCCCCTGCGGGGCTGCAGACTGGGCTACTCAGGGTGCCACCGCTAACACGGCTCTTTGCACGCCCATCTCTTGCGGAACTCAAGGCTAGGTCCCCCATAGCGCCGTGGCGCAGCTGTTCCGATTACATACAAACTTCTCCACGCCATCGCTTCTACGACGAACCCCAACGGGGTGGCCCCATGGTAGCCCAGGGCAAGCGAGGCACGAGCGCCGCCCTGGGTCAAAGCACGAACAGACATCGACCGGATACCTCGTCGCTCGCTTCTCCCGCCTCCTTTCCGGTCGAAACTTCACCAGACCCGTTGCGCTCTCCGGCCACCTTCTATCTTCAATTTTCCACCTTCTATCTTCCCCTCACACTTCTCCACGCCATCGCTTCTACGACGAACCCCAACGGGGTGGCCTCATGCTAGCCCAGGGTGAAGGAGGAACGACTGAACCCTGGGTTGCTTCCCGAAGAATACATCGACCGGTCTGGCACTTAGTTCGAGATTGCATCGTTCGGTCCGGTCGAAATGAAGACGTTCTTACGTTCGGGAAACGACGTTGCCTGGCGTATCTCGCGGATTGGAAATCCACGCCACCGACACGGTTTGCAAAACCATGCTACCCATGCATCGCCCGGCTCACCTTGTCGCTCGCTTCTCCCGCCTCCTTTCCGGTCGAAACTTCCCCCGCCGCGTTGCGGTCTCCGGCCACCTGCCATCTTCGATCTTCCATCTTCCACCTTCCCGTTCCCCCCACAAACCATGAACTCTCCACCCCCCTCCGACGTGGCTTTCTCGATCCACAAATCTCCGGAAAAACACCTCATGGACCGACTCACGTCCATGGAGAAACGCTGGAAGAAAATCCGCTTCTGGCGCGCCGCTGGCATCACGCTCGTCCTCTTGCTCGTCGCCATCGCCGCCGCCGCTATCATCGACTACCTTATCCCGCTGAACTACACCCAACGCATCATTCTCTCCGTCCTCGCCTACGGCACCGCCATTACCTACGCAGTCTTCGGCTGGTGGATTCCCTGGCGCCGCAAACTCAAGCCGCAGAAGATTGCTTGGATCCTCGAATCTGCCGTGCCCGACTTCAACGAGAAACTGATTTCCGCCGTCGAACTCAAAGGCATCAAAGACGAACGCCTCTCGATGGACATGATCCAGCGCGTGCTCGAAGACGCCGAGGCAGATCTCTCGCACGTCAAACCCGAACGCGTCTTTCCGCTCGGCTGGAAACACTTCGCGATTCCGGTCATCGTGTTGCTCGCTTTTCTCCTGCCGATGTTCGTGCCGCAATTTCAGTTTAACCAGATGGTCGCGCGGGTCGCCTTTCCCTCCGACCGGCAAGCCACCGTCGGCGCCTATAAACTGAACATCGAACAACCGCGTCCCACCCGACTCGCCGAAGGCGACAACGCCGCGTTCACCGTCAGTTGCTCCGACAGCACGATCAACGATGTCGATTTCTGCATCGAAGAAGACGGCAAGATCAAACGCTTCCCGATGAGCTACGACGAAGATGCGGGCGTGTTCACCCACGGCATCGAGGACCTGCGTCGTTCGTTCCTCTACTTCGCCCAGTCCAAACGCGTCCAATCGACCAAGTACAATCTCACCGTCATGCGCCGCCCCCGCGTGGAGTCCTACACGCTCGCCTACACCTTCCCCGACTACACCAGTATGCCGCCAGCCACCGAGGAGACCACCTCCGGCGCAATCCAAGGCTATATCGGCACCAAGGTCGCCCTCCATATCGAGGCCACCAAGCCACTCGACACCATCCGGCTCGACTGGTTGGGCGAACCACAAGCCGTCATCCTCTCGCCCGACGGACGCAACGGCGAGCTCGAACTCGAACTGACCGAGTCCGGCGATTGGACCCTCGAACTGGTCGACCGAGACGGTCTCACCAATCTCAATCCGATCGCGTTTTCGGTCATCGCCCTCGCCGACAACGAACCCTCCGTTACCCTCGAACAACCCGCTGGCGACGTGCACCTCAGCGCCGACGACAGCCTCGAACTCGGTTGGAGCGCCAGCGACGATTTTGGCGTCGAATCCCTTGATCTCGTTTACACCGTCGCCGGCCGCGAACCCGCCACGCTCGCCCTGCCCCTCGACACCAACGGCTTCGCTTGGGCGCTCAGCGACAGCGGACTGCAACAAGGCGATGAAGTCACCTTCCATCTTCAAGTCACCGATGCCGTCGGCCAAACCGGCACGTCGGACACTCGTTACCTTTCGCTGGTCGAAGGCCTACAACTCACTCAGGCCATGGCCTTCCGCGAACACAGTGCCGCGCTCGCCGCCGAACTCCAACCGATGGGCAAACGCCTCGCCGATATCAAGTCGGTCGCGACCAAGCTCCGCGAAGCCTCCGGTGGGGCCGCCGCTGAAGACCGCGAACACCATCTTAACATCATACGTTCCCACGCTCGCTGGATCTCCGAACGCCTCGATAACGGCGAAGCGCTCTCCGGCCTCCTCAAAGAAAACGGGTTCTTCCCGCGTGCCCGCATTTCCTCCGATCTGATGGTCCGCTACTTCCGCCAAGAGCGGCTATTTTCCACCGCCCAGCTTCTGCACGACGAGTCCGCCGATCAGGCCATCGAGGACCTCAGCATGCTGCGTCAACTCAACACCGAAATGGTGCGCGAACTACGGCACAAATCGGAGCAAGCCATTCCGGCGATTCAAGCACGTCAAATGCATCGCACCGCCGTTGCTTTGGAGGGGTCGAAGTCTTCCGGCGACCTCCTCGAACGCATCGCCGCCCGCGCCAAACGCATTGCCGAACACCATAAAAAGGACCACGCAGCGCGCTTCGACAAGACCGACAAACTCGCCTCGCACTTGTCCGAGCTGCAACGTGAACTCGACAAGCGTTCGAACGACGTTCGGAAGCTCGATGAGATCGGCGACAAGATTCGCGAACGCCTGCAATCTCGCGACCAGCAACTCAGCAAGCTCGCGCGCCAGCTCGCTCTGTTCAACCGCGAAAAGGACTGGGAAGCGGTCGAAGCCATGGAGGCCATGCTCCGAGCCGAGGCCGACCGCGCCGAAGACGCGCAGCAACAATCGGACTACCGCGCCGCCGCCGACGCGCTGCGCAAAGCCATCGAGGAGCAAGAAGCATCCGCCGTCGCCGCCGTCAACGAAGCCCTTCCCGAACTGCAACGCGCTGCCGAACTCAAGGCTTTGGCCGAAGAAATCGCCGCCGTTCGGGCCGAGACCGAAGAGCTGCTCGACGAACTTCGCGCCAAGCTGGCCGAGGACGGCGAACTCAGCGCAGAGGATTTTGCTGCGCTGGAGGAAACCCGAGCCAAGATGGACGAACTGCAGGAGGCCACGATCGACGGCGACATGCTGCAAAAAGAAAAGGACACCGCCGCCGTTCAAGGCGAGCTCCGCGCGGCCGAGACGCATCTCGATCAGGCGGAAGAAGCCGCGATGCAATCAGATGAGAAAAAGGCCACGGAGGCGATGACCAACATGGATCAACGTCTTGCCAACGCCGAACAGAAGGCTGAGACCGCCGCCGAACTTGCCGAACAGCAGGCCGAACTTGCTCGCGCCAAGCTGGACGAACTCCAAGATTCTAAGGCCGAACAATTGGCGCAGCTTGAGTCCGAGTTTGAGGAGTTGCTCAAGCCCGCCGACCCCGACGCCGAACTGCGTCCGCTCACGCCCGAAGAGGAACAGGCTCTGCTTGAAGGCAAACTCACACGGGTCGACGAAATCGCCCGCGCACTCGAACAAGAAGCCCGCGAAACGATTCAGAAAGAAGACGGCGATATCGCCGAGGCCCGCAACCAACTCGCCATGGCTGAACTACTCGACAAGGTCACCGAGGCAGAATTCCCGACGCTTCAAAATCCCGCCGCACCCGAGCAAACCCAAACCCCAAATCCGCTGGCCGATGCCATGGCCGAACTCGCCCGTGCCCGCGAACTGATGGAGCAAATGGAAGCCGCCGAACGCCGCGAAATTCCCCTGTCCGCCCGCGAAGCCTTGCTCGAAGATCTCGATCAACTCGCCGCCTCCGCGCTCGACCCGCAACTGCTTGAAACCCTCGACAATCTCGAAGAACTGCGCAGTGCCGAGTCGCAAGCCAACGAACTCGCCGATACACTCGGAGGACTCGACGAAAAAGAAACCAAAGCACGCGCCGAAGAAATCGACAGCGCCGTCGAATCGCTCCAGCAAGAACTCGCCGAAGCCCTCACGCAAGAGGGCCGAGACGCCTTCCTCAACGAGGCCGAAGAAGCGGTGCAAGACGCACAGCAATCGACCGAAAACCTGCTCACCGAAGCGCGTAATCTGCGCGCCGAGATGCGTGAGCAAGCACAACAAGAGCAACCGCCGGATGCCGCATCCAAAGCCGCCATGCAGGCACAAGCCGAGTCGCTCGCCGAACAGGCCGAGGACGTCGGTCTCGATCTCGCACGGGCCGAGGCGGTGAAAGATCTGCTCTCCGAGGAATCCGCCGGTGAAGACGCGATTCCTGCGTTCGAAAGAGAAGTGCGACCCAAGCTCGAAGAAGTCGCCCAGAAGATGTCGCCGGACGCGCTCGACCAAGCCATCGACGGAATCAAAGATGCCGCCGAGGAACTCGAGCAGACCAGCGGCGAGATTGCCGAAGCGCGTTCGCCCGAACCCGAACAATTTGCCCAGACGCCCGAACTGCCGCAGATGAACGAACTGAACCAGTTCGGCCAACGTCTGAATGGCATCAGCGACCGCCTCGCCGAAGCGACCGCCGCCAACAACGCCGCCGAGGAAATTCTCGAGGAGAAAATACTGCCATGGGAACAGAAGGCTATGGCAGCGTTCGCCAGCCTGCCGGAGGAGTCCTTGTCGGACCAACAACAGAAGGAGCGCAAGCAGGTCGAAACCGAAATGGCCAACGACGATATGCCGTGGAAGCCGGCCGAAGCTCTCGATAAAGCCGCGGCCTGGGCCAAGGAAAGCGATCCCGAACAAGCGGACGCGTTCAAGGAGGCCGCCAAGGAGGCACGCAAAATGGCCGAGCAGACCTCCGCTCCGGCCGAGTTCGAAAAACACGCGGTCAACAAAGGCAAGGAAGCCATCAACGAGTCCAAGGCGCTCGACCGCGAACTCGAAAAAATCGGCGACAACCCACTCGTCGAAGCCGCCCGCGAAGACATCGAGGCGATGGAGAAAAATATCGCGGCCGGGGAGTTCGAACGCGCCGGGAAAAACCTCGAAGCGCTGCGCGCCGACCTCGCCGATCTGGCCGCGTCCGCCGCCGAAGCCGCAGCGGAGGAGGCGGCCAAACTCGAACCGATCGACCTCAACGAACTCGCCGCCCAAGCCGCCGAAATGGCGCGTGAAGACGCCGCGACGGAAGCCAAGTCCGAACCGCTCAGCGCCGCCGAACTAGCCGAACAAAACCCGGCCCTAAAACAGGCCGCCGACCCCGAACAAGACCTGTTCACCCGCAAGGGTTTGATGGAGGCCGCCGCCGACAAACTCGAACATCCCGAGGCGCCGCTGGCCGCCGCCGAACTCGCCGCCGAAGACAAACTCGATGCCGCCGCCGAACTCGCCCAAGGCGACGCGGCCCTTGATTTCGCCGAAGCCGCCGAGATGAAAAACGAACTCGCCGAAGGCCAGGGTGAACCGGGCTCCGACACACCGCAAGCCTTCGCCGAACCGCGCACAGCGCTCGACCCGGCCGCCGAAGCAGCCCTGGAACAACAAGCCGCCGACGATCGTGCCGGACTGCTCGCCAAAGCCCAAAAAGCCGCAGCGGAGGCGCGTGCCGATGCCGAACAACTCGCGTCCGAACTGGCCAAGGGAGAAGCACCCGCCGAAGAGAAAATCGATGAACTCGCCGCCCGAGTGCACGAAGCCGAAGCCATGCGCGCCGCGTTGGGCGAACGCGAGTTCGACGCACATCGCGCGCTCGCGGACGAATTAGAAAAAGCCCTTGCCACCGACGAACTAAGCGAGGCGCAAGCGACAGAGGCTGCCGAATCCGCCAAGGCCCTCGGCGAGAAACTCGCCGCCTACGAGAAGGATCTCCAGGCCGACATGGAAAAACAAAAACGATTCGATGACATCGCCGAAGCCGCCGAAGAACTCAGCACCGCCGCCGCCGAGGATGCCGCCACCGCCGCCGCCGCGAAGCAGGCCGCCAACAATCTCGCCGAACAAATGAAACAAGCCGGCGTCGATGAAAAAGCCTTGTCGAAGGACGCTGCCCGAGCCGCAGCGGAACTTGCCAAGGCCGATAGCCGAGCCGAACAGAAAGCCGCCGTCGCCGAACTCGCCGAGGCGCTCGGCGACCAAACCGGCAACCAAAAGCAGCTCGCCGAAGCCGGCCAAACAGCGAAGCAAGCCGCGTCCGAACTTGGTAAGAAAGACGTGGGTAAAGAAGAGGTCGCCAAAACCAAAGCCGAACTCGCCAAGGCCATCGAGCCTCTCGACCAGGTTCCCGAATCGGTCGCCGACGCCGCCGCGCAATTGAACAAAGCGAGCAAGCCACAAGATGTCGCCAAGGCCGCTGAAAAACTCGCCGAAGCCATTGAAGAAGCCGCCGGAAACAATCAGGCCGTTGCCGAACTAGCCAAAGCGGCCGCTGAAGCACAAGCCGCCGCCTCGCCCGAAGGCGCCGCGAACGAAAATCCGGATGCCGGTGGAAGGCGTGAAGCAAAAGCGGAACAACAACTCGCCGACTTGTTGGAAGACGGCAAAGGCCTCGCGTCCGAACAAGCTGCGGCCGCGGCTGAGCAACTCGCCAAGGCCGAATCGCCCGCCGAAGCAAAAGCGGCCGCCGCCGAACTCGCTGCCGCGGTCGCCGCGCTCGACCCTGCGCCGATGCCTGTCGCGCCCAACGAAGAAGCACTCGATGCCGCCGCCCGCGCCGCCGCCTTGGACAACGCCGACGCCCTGCAAAATGCCGTCGCCGGCGATTATGAAGCCGCCAAAGAAAGCATGCAGGCACTGGCCGAGGCGCTGCCCGACGGCGGTCAGAAAAACCAAGCCGAACAAGCCGCCAAGGAATTCGCCGCGGCCAAGGAAGCTCAAATGGAAGCGCTGCCGAACAAACTCGCGCAGGCCCTTGATCAAGCGGAGTCCGGCGAAGGCAAACTCTCCGAGGCCGCAGCCGAATCACTCAACAACGCTGCCGACGCTGCCCGCGCCGGTGAATTCGCGCGTGCCTCCGAACAACTTCAGGAGGCGCTCGCCGACGCGCCGAAACATCAAGAAGCCGCCCTCGAAAGTCTCGACCAAGCGATCCGTGAAGCCGCTAAACAGGAAGCGCAAGCGCTCGCCAATTTACCCGAGGCTACCAAGGACGCGCTGGCCGGCGTCGAACAAATCGAAACCGCCGATCCGCTCGCACAAGCTGCCTTGGCCGAAGCCGCGCGAGCCTTGCAACAGGGCGACAACGTCCAAGCCACCGAAGCCCTGCGCGAAGCCGCGTTCGCGCTGCCCAAACAAACCTCTTCCATGGCCGCCGAACTCGCCGAGCAGTTGTCCGCCGCCGCCAAGGCGACCGACCAAGCCGAACTGTCTCCGACCGCGCAAGCCGCGATGGATAAACTCAAAAAGCCGGACACCGCCGACGATCAGCAACTCGCCCAAGCCGCCGCCGCCCAAGATTTTCAGCAGGCCGCCGAGCGAGCTAAACAACTCGGTGAAAGCAACGCAGCGAAGGCGTTCGAGCAGGCTGCCAAAGACCAAGTCGAAGCCCTGCCCAAGTTCGCCAAGGAGGGCTTGAAGCAACTCGAACAAGCCCGCAACCAAGCACCACGCGGATCCGACCAAGCGGAAAAACTCGGTGATGCCGAACGCGCCGCGCGTCGCGGCGATTTCATCGAGGCCGCCAAACTCGCCCAGTCCGCCGCGCAGGAACAAGCCCTAGCGCTCAACGCCGCCGAACAACTCGCGCGCGCCGATGACGTCAAAGACGAAAGCATTACCCCGCTCGAAAACGCGCTCAAATCGGTGCAAGAAGGACAGTTCGAACGCGCCGCGATGCAGGCCGCTCAATCCCCATTGGGCGAGAAAGCCGCCGACACCCTTGAGGAACTCGGTCAGTCGATTGACGAAGCGGCACAGCAAGCTTTTGAAGATGCCTTTACCGCCGAACGCCGCGCTCGGAATCCGCTTCAGCAGGCAGCACAAAAGCTACAGCGAGGCAACCAACTCTCTCAGGCGCTATCACAGGCAAAGCGCGCCGGCGAGGAGGGTAAGGAAACGGTGCAAGCTGTCGAGCAGGCGATGAAAGATGTCGCCGCCGCGACCAAACAACTCGAGCAGGCTTTGCGCGCCGCCGAAAACGATCCCGCTGTGAAGCAAGCCGCTTCCTCCGCCCAAAAGGCCGAGCAACGAGCCCGCAATGACTCGAACACGGCGCGTCAGGATGCGCAGAAAATGCAACAGGCGGAGCAGGCAATGCAGCAGGCGCAAAACTTCCTCAATCAAAACAAACCCGGACCCGCCCTCGGCGCACTCGACCGAGCCAAGGCCCCGCAAGAGCTAAAAGACATGGTTCGCGCTCTCGGCGACAAACCTGAAGGCCAAGCCAAAAACGAAGCCAACGCCGCGATCGAACAAGCGAAGAGCGCCACCCAACAAGAACGTGGCGAGTTGCAACAAGCCCAGCAACGCGCCACGCAAGCCTCACAGCAAATGCAACAAGCGCGCACCGCCGCCACTCGGGGTCAGTTCGACCAAGCCGAACAACTGGCGCGCCAAGGCGCACAAGGCGCAATGGAGGCAAAGGAAGCCGCCCAGTCTTTCGCCCGAGCCGAACAGCAACAACAGCAGATGGCCGAGGCTCGGAAAGAAGCCGCCGCTCAACAAGCCGCCCGCCAAGCCGCCGCGCAACAGGCCCAACAAGCGCAGGCTCAACAAGCGCAGGCTCAGGCCGCGCAAATGGCCCAAGCCCAGTCACCGTCCGGCCAACCGCAACGGAGTGATCCGCAATCAGCCCAAGCGCAACAAAACGGCGAGCCGTCCGCTCAGCAGAGCGGCGAGCAATCTGGCCAACAAAGCGGCGAGCAATCTGGGCAGCAGAGCGGCGAACAATCCGGGCAGCAAAGCGGACAACAATCTGGTCAGCAATCTGGTCAGCAATCTGGTCAGCAGTCCGGTCAGCAGTCCGGTCAACAAAGCGGACAACAGCCAGGGCAGCAACCGCAACCTGGAGCTCAGGAATTCGCGGAGGCACAAGCCGCCCTGCCGCAGGCGCAAGTGGATGCGCTGATCGACCTCGAAACCGCTCAAGGTGAACTCGCCGAAGGGCAGTCCGCGACCGAAGCCGTTGCGCAAGCCGCCGAGTCACTTGGCGAGGCGGCCGAAGCCATGGCGCAGGCTGCGTTGGCGCAGCTCGCGGACCCGGCGATGCAATCCGGATCGCCGCAAAACCAATCGAGCCAGCCATCACAGTCGGGCCAAGCCTCGCAACAGTCCGGCCAACCACAAGGACAGCCGGCCGGCCAAGAGCAAGGCCAGCCGGGGCAACCGCCCTCCAGTACGCCGGAAGGATTTTCGCCTGGTGGCGATCAAGGCAACACCTCGACTCAGCTTGCCGCCGCGCCATCGCAGCTGCCAGCCGGCCCCCTTGGTGACAGTTGGAAGGGCGTTAAAGACAGCTTGAAAACCGGCGACAAAAAAGGCCGCCAACAACAATACAGCGATTACTACCGCAAAGCCAACCGCGCCTATCTTGAGGCACTTAACAAGAAACGGGGGAGCCGCTGATGCGCCGCATTCCGCTTGTCATTCTGCTGTCCGGCTTGCTCGGCTGTTTAGCCTTATCCGCGTTCGCGCAGGACAAAAAAATCCCGTCCAAAGCGAAAACCGACGCCGAACATCTGGAGGAAATCCACGCCGAACACGAGATCGATAAAGCCATCGCCAAAGGGCTCGGCTATCTGGTTTCGAAACAAAAACCGGACGGACGTTTCGAAGGCGATATGCCCAACACCTACACCGCGCTGTCCTGCATGGCGCTGATGGCGGCCGGGCAGCTTCCGGGTCAATCCAAGTATGGCGAGAACCTCGAACGCGGCATCATGTACCTCGTTCGTGCCGGCAAAAAGGAGAAGGGATATTTCGGCAAGGAGGGCAAAGCGCGCATGTACGGTCACGGCATTTGCACCCTCGCGCTGTGTGAAGCCTACGGCATGATGGAACGCAAAGAAGACAACAAGGCGATCAAAGAGGTGCTCGACCGTTCGTTGAAGTTGATTCTCTATTCGCAAGCGTCGAAGAAGGACGCCCATCACGGCGGCTGGCGCTACGAACCGCATCCGCGCGACTCCGATTTATCGGTCACGGTCTGGCAGGTTCTCTGCCTGCGTTCGGCGCAAAACTGCCAACTCGATGTGCCGCAGGACGCGATCGACAAAGCGATCGACTACGTTCGCCGAACCACCAAAAAGGGCCAAGGATTCGCCTACCAGCAGAACGGCAACGCCTCGCCCGCTATGCGCACCTGCGGTTGCGTCGCCTTGCTCGCGCTCGGCGCGCATCACGATAAGAAGGACAAAGAACTGATCGCCCAATCCTCGTCGTTGCTGAAAGACTACGATCCGCGTAACGGTAGCCACTACTGGTACACGATGTATTATCTCGCCACTGCTGCCAATATGCTCGGCGACGAGACCCGCGAGAGCTTTCTGCCCAAACTCGAAAAGACGATTATCAAAATGCAGCAAGGCAACGGCGAACTACCGAAACACAACGGTCATGCCGGCGGCGTTTACAGTACCGCGTTCGGCGTAATCTGTCTGTGTGTCCACTATCAATATCTGCCGATTTATCAGGAGTGATCCTGACGCCCCATTTTCGCCTGACCGCCTGACCAACAACTCCGACTGAAGATCATGCTATGAAGACTCCTGCCTCACTTTTTCTGTTGTTTCTCGTTCCCGGTTTCTTGTTCGCGCAAGCCCCGAATCCGGTCCCGTCCCTGCTTGAAAATCTGCAGTCGGAGACCGATCGGATCGCCGCCTCAGCCGCGCGTTCGCTTGGCGTCATTTTTTCGCCCGGCGGGCGGGGAGGGGACGAGTTCGAGGAAGTCGCGACCGCCATCGGCGAAAAGCTGGATTCGAAAAGTAGCCTGATGCGTCGCCAAGCCGCGGCTGCGCTCGGCACGATGAAGGCCACCTCCGCGTTGGCACCGCTCAAAGAAACCGTGAAGGACAAGGACTATACCGTGGCCACCGCCGCCGCGAACGCCATCGCGGAAATCCTGCCGCGGGCCGAAGCGCGCGCCTTCCTCCGTGAGATCGCCGGCGAACCGGAGGAGAGCGTGCAGGTCGCCGCCACCGACGCGTTGGCGGCGATCGCAGGTTCGGAGGACGCCGACTTTTTCATTACCGCGATGAGCAACAGCAACTGGCGTATCGCGACCCAGTCGATCCGAGGTCTCGAACGCGCGGTCAATGCCGGCGCCCGTCCCGAACCCGCCGTCTACGATCGGGTCGCCGGCTTGCTCGGCAGCGAGGTGAAAAATACCGCCGATGCGGCGCTTCATTTTCTCACCCACGTACGCAACGACGAGTCGCGCCGCGCCACCGTCGCCGCCACCGACGTGCGCGGTGACGGCAGCAAGAGCGATCAAACATGGCGTACCCGCACCTACGCCCTGCGCGTGTTCCGCCATACCCGCGATGTTCGCGCCTTGCCGGCGGTGGTGCGTCAGCTTGGTGATCCCACCGCAAATGTGGTCAACGAGGCGCGGCTGATTTTGCAGGACATGAAGGAGCGCAAACAGATCAACCACCACTCGCTGTTTCCGATTCTGCTGACCGAGTTCGAGGCCGCGGACAACGCGCGTTTGCAGTCCGGCATCATGGCGGAGATGGGTAACCACATTCCGGATCAATACCACTCCCGACTGGCTCGCGTCGCTGCCGACTGCCTTGCCAAGTCTGTCGGGGATAAGGGTGCCTGGGAGGCACGGCAGCGTTCGATCTACCTGCTTGGCCGCTGCGAATACACCGGCGCGATGTCCAACATCGCGGCTTGCGTGAACGACGACGTACCGAACGTGCGCCAAGCCGCTGGCAGCGCTCTCGGCAATCTCGCGCGCCACTGCAACGACGCGCAACGCGCCTCAGTCGCTGCCGTTTTGCTGCCGCTACTTGACGACACTCGAGACTGGCGCAAGTCCGCAATCGCCGCACGCAACGTCGGCTACTACGCCGGTCCGGAAGCGATCGCCCCGTTGGTTAAGTTGCTCAGCCACGGCGTGGTGAACGTCAAAGATGGCGCGGCCCATTCGTTGGCAAATCTGGCTCAACACGAGGACGAAGCGACCCGCGCTCAGGTGCAAAAACGGTTGCTCCCCGAACTCAAGTCCACCGACCTGAGTTGGGAGTATGGTGTGCGCGTTCTCGGTGCGTTAAAGGACAAACAAAACCTCGGCATGCTCACCACGATTCTCACCAAGGGTAACTGGCGGGCGCAAGAACGCGGCGCGATGGCCGCGTCCGAGATTGCGTCCGCGAACGACGTGGAAGATGCTGCCCTCAACGCGGCGCTGATCCGCAATGCGCAGAGTGATATCGTGCAAGTGCAAAAGCGTTCGAACGCGGCGCTACGCGCCTTGGCAAAGTAGCAAGATTGGCGCGCCAAAGCGCGAATGTAGGTAACGTGGACTTCAGTCCGCGTTCGTCGCCCGGAATTTATTCCGGTCGCGACGCCGACAGCTCACTTGGGGGCGCATCTTCAAATACTGAATATAATTATAATTACAGTTGATATCTCGCGAAGAATTTCCGACTGTTCTGACATGGATCTCCCACCAAAAGCTGACACGGAATTTTTTCTTCAAGCCCCGCCAAGATTTCTCCCCTTCCGGCGTCGCGAACCTGTTCGCATTTATACCCGGAAGCTCCCTCACTGGCGGCAGCCCGGCTGCACTTATTTTGTGACCTTTCGGCTTGCTGACTCATTGCCCGCATCCGCCCTGCGGGACATTGTCGCCAAACGGGAGCGTTGGGAGAAAGAACATCCACCGCCGCATGATGAGCACCTTCGTGAGAAGAAAGCCAATCTGCTCTCCCAACTTGAGGAGAATTGGTTGGACGCGGGGCATGGAGACTGTCTTTTCGGGCTACGAGAAGCGCGGGATATTTTAGAGGACAAACTACGTCAGGGTGCGCCGGATCATATGGAGACCATGGCGTATGTTTGCATGCCGAATCACGCCCACGGACTGCTTCGTCCATTAAGGGGAATGAAACTCGAAGAAGGGCTGAAGCGAATCAAGGGAGGAAGTGCGGTGGAGGTCAACCGGGCTTTAGGACGGAGCGGGAGTCTGTGGTTTGGTGAGAGCTTTGACCGAATTGTTCGCGATCGTCGACATCTCTGGCGTTGCCTTCAGTACATTGGCAACAACCCATCCAAGGCGAAGCTCAGGGCGGGAAGTCACTCGCGCTGGGTTTGTGAAGATTGGGAATCGGCAGGGTGGAAGTTCAAGACTCGGGAGATTATTCGGTAGATCTCATATTCCCATCACCAAGACTGAGGCCCGCGTCGTGCTTTCGAAAATCAACCCCGACGGCTGCTCTAAATCCGCGTTGCTTCACCCATGTAGAACGCATCTGCTTTGCGGGCGCTCCGGAATGAATTCCGGACGACGAACGTGGACTGAAGTCCACGTTACCTCCGTTCGTGCGTTCGCGCCTTTCTTCGGCCATTTTTTCACGGCAGTGACGTGAGGTGTGACGAGTGCGGACATCACCACGTCGTTACGGGCGCGCCGGAATGAATTCCGGCACGATGAACGCGGCAAACGGTCTGACCCCACTAAAGTCCACGTTCCCCCGCTCGCGCATTTCTCCTTTTACCCGGCTCTATTCGGCCAGCGCAGCTTTGTCGGCCGTCAGTGTCTTGGCGTCCACCGGGGGGAACGTCACCTTCCCGGTGGCAGCCCACTCCGAACCGCGCTTCAGGGTCTCTTGGAAGGCGAGGCCTTTCATCGATTCATCGGAGTGTCCGAGCACGGTGTGGAACACGCGGCCTTTGTGGTAGTCGATGGTGAAAATGGCCGGTTCATGTTCGCCCGATCCACGGGTTTCTTTGGTGGCATGAGCGGAGTAGAGAACGGTGATGTTGTTCGCCGGTCCGCGCAGGCGGTCGTAGAGTTCTTCTTTGGCCATTTTGAACGTTGGCGGAAGCCCTTTGGTGATCGGGTGGTCGGGGGTGCGCACCTCGAGGGTATATTCCCAATGGCCGCCGTGCATACCGCCGGGGCCTTTTGTGGTGTCTTTGACCCATTCGCCGTCGCGCAAACGAAGGTAGGGGCCAGACGTTTCATTGCGTCCGCCCCAGCCGCCGAGACCGATGATCTCGTTGAACTCTTTCCACTTGGGAAAGGCGTTGTTGGCGGCATGAACGATGACCACGCCTCCGCCTTCCCGGACGTATGTCTCGAACGCAGACTGCACTTCTTTCGGCCAATCTTGTCCGGTGTAGTTCAACAGAACGACGTCGTATTCGGCGAAAGCCGGACGCCACTTGGCCCAGCGTTCATCCATCGAAATCTTATTGAACGCTTCCATTTGTTTTTCCCAGTCCGCCATGCGCCGCTCGTGAAGTTCGCGTGCCTTTTCATCTGCGTTCTTGGGGGGACGCGGCTTGCGCGGAGACGAACTGGGAGAGGTGGACACGTCCACATTGAAGCGCCCCGACTTTTCCAACAGCGCGTGCATGACAGGTGTCGTGGCCTTCCAGTTGTGGTTGTTTTGACCGTCCACGATGAGTAGGCTTAGCGGGTCGGCCGCGCACGCGAGGCCAAGGAGAAAAGAGAGGGAAAGGAGAGCGATAATACATTTCATAGCACCGCGCTACCGCAAAACCGTTCCTGTCGTCAAAGAGAACTCGCGGCCGCTAACATATGGTTTTCTTAGCGAGATTTTTGACGGTTTTATTAGCGGTTTCGCGCTGCGCCACGGCTGCTGAGTTTATGGCAAGACCTTGCCATAGAGTGGCAGGCTTCTGCCACCTTATGGCAACGGTCTGCCACTCTATGGCAACGGTTTGCCATAAAGGTTTCCGCGCTTTTTTGTGCCTTTTTTTCCGTGCTTGGCGCAGGACTTCTGCATGTCGATCCAAGATCCGCCGCGTGGTTTGATGAACGTGCTCCGCAAGATGGGGCCGGGCATGATTTTGGCTGGCTCGATTGTTGGCTCGGGGGAATTGATTGCGACCACGCGTACCGGTGCCGAGGCGGGTTTCAGTTTTATGTGGATCATCCTGCTGGGTTGCCTGATCAAGGTGTTTACCCAGATCGAGTTCGCGCGTTACAGCATCTCGTCGGGCCGGACAACGCTGCGAGCCTTCTTGGATGTGCCTGGCGGCGCGCTAATTTTCGCATTGTGGTTTATCATGTTCGTCATCGGCATCGGCCAACTCGGCGGCATTGTCGGCGGGGTGGGGCAGGCCTTGGCCATCACCCTGCCGCTCACGGAGGAGGGTCGCGAATACAACGAGGAAATGGCCGGGCAGATGGCCAAGATCGTCGAACTTCAACTCACCGAAACCTTGCCGCCGGCCGAGGCCATGTCGCGGCGCGAGGCGATCAATGTGGAAATCAAGGCGCTGCAAGAGCGGGTAGCTCCGAAGGACGCGATTATCTGGTGTGTGCTCGTCGGGGTGTTCACGGCGATCGTCCTTTATGTCGGCAACTTTGGGTTCATCGAGGCCTTCTGCGTGGTCATGGTGGTCTTGTTCACCTTTATTACGATTGGCAACGCGGTCGCCTTGCAGACTCAGGACGCCTGGGCGATGACGTTGGCGGGGTGGCAGGCCGACGGCTGGTTGATGCCGGACGGGACCGACAAGTGGGGGGCGCTGACGACGGCGCTGGCCGCGTTTGGGATTATCGGCGTGGGCGCGTCCGAGATTGTCGCCTATCCGTATTGGTGTTTGGAAAAGGGCTACGGAAAGTGGACCGGGCCGCGCGACGCGAGCACGCGTTGGGCCGAACGCGCGCAGGGCTGGATCCGCGTGATGCATTACGACGCGTGGGGGTCGATGGTCCTCTACACGATTAGCACGATTGCTTTTTACATTCTCGGCGCGAGCGTCCTGCACCGGATCGGCTTGGTGCCGGAGAAGAGCGAGATGGTTCGCACTTTGAGTGTGATGTACGAACCGGTGTTCGGCAAAGGCGGGCAGTTGATCTTCCTGTTCGGCGCGTTTGCAGTGTTGTTCTCCACCTTCTTTGTTGCCAACGCGCAGAAGGCACGGCTGTTCGCCGATGTGTTCATGATCCTTGGCAAGCTCGATGATACGCGCCGCGTTCCCTTGGTACGGATCTTTAGCGCGCTGCTGCCTTTGATGTGTGTGGTGGTGTTTGTGTTTTACCAGCAGCCGGTGGTTCTGGTTCTGGTGGCGGGTGTGATCCAGTCGCTACTGTTGCTGCCGTTGGGGATCGCGGCCTTGTATTTCCGCTACTACAAAACGGATCAACGTCTGCGTCCCGGGCCGTTCTGGGACGTTCTTCTTTGGTTGTCGGTGGTCTGTTTCGCGGTGATTGGCATTTATTTAGCAGTGACAAAAATTCTCGAACACTTGGGGGGAACGACGTGAGCGATACCCTGCACCACGACTTAAAAAATCTTCGACGCACCAGTGCCTATAAGGGGCCGCGAGTGATCGTGACCCTGGTCTTAGTGACCATTGGTTTCATTATTGCCATCCGTCTGCTTGGCGACATGGAGGTGGCTTCTCGGCTGGCCGATGGTCCAAAACGTTCGCGGATTTTACGGGCGGACGCGCTTTCTCTGGTGGCGCTGATCCCGTTCCTATACCTGTTTTGGTTCTTTTTGCAGCTGTTGATCGATATTGCCGATAGTCTATTACTTGCAAATCGAGGCGTTCAGGTGGAATCGGAGAGAAGTTCTCCGAAGATGTAAACTTTTGCCTTGTAAGGGCCTACTCCTTCTTGATCCAACCGATGCCAATATTCTAGCTGTTCAATGTACGCTCCATGATCCGTCTTTCCCTCATCGCATTCGCCCTGACCTTTTTACCGCTCGGTTTTGGGGAAGACCGCAGCATCGACGGGACTGGTAACAACCTCTCGAACCCGCAGATGGGCTCGGCCCATCAGCCCTTCGACCGCATGGCTCCGGTCATGTACGGCGACGGGATGCAGACGATGGGTGGTAGCACCCGTCCCAACCCGCGCGAGATCAGCAATGTGCTCTGCGCCCAGACGGAGAGCATCGTGAACGCCAGCGGTCTGAGCGATATGGTCTGGCTGTGGGGCCAGTTCGTGGACCACGATATCACCTTAGCCGAGACTGGAACGGAAGCGGCGATGATTCCTGTACCTGCTGGCGACCCGAGCATGGACCCGATGGGCACCGGCGCGGTGATGATCCCGTTTACTCGCTCCGACTTTATGGCCGGTACCGGAACCAGCGCGTCCAATCCCCGTCTGCAAATGAACAGCAACACCGCCTTCATTGACGCGTCGATGGTGTATGGTTCGGACATGGTCACCGCGATGGCACTACGCTTGCAAGCGAACGGGGACATGCGCATGAGTTCGACCGGTCTGCTGATGAAGAATACCTTCGGTCTGACCATGGATAATCCGCTGGGGCTGCCGCAGAGCGAGCTGTTTGCCGCTGGCGATATCCGTGTCAACGAACACGCTGGTCTGACGGCCTTGCACACTTTGTTTTCCCGAGAGCACAATCGTCTGACGATCCAGCTCCGCCAGCAACATCCGTCGTGGGGCGACGAACAACTCTATCAGCGTGCGCGCAAACTCGTGGGGGCTATGATTCAATCGATCACGTACAACGAGTGGCTGCCGGCGCTCCTTGGTCCGGCTGCGCCCGGGCCGGGTTCGGGCTATGATCCGACGCTCATGCCGGGGATCGACAACGAATTCTCCGCCGCGCTTTATCGTGTCGGCCACACGATGATCAATGCCGAGCTGCCGCGGGTGCAGAATAATAATCTGCCGGCGCCTGGGGGCGCGTTCGCGTTGGCGACCGCGTTCTTCAATCCGTCTCTGATCCCGGACGGCACCGAACTCGATTTCTACCTCAAAGGGTTGTGCGCCCATGAAATGCAAATGGTCGACAACCGAGTGATCGAGGATGTGCGTGATTTCTTGTTCGGACCGCCTGGCGCTGGGGGGTTCGATCTGGCGGCGTTGAACATTCAACGCGGACGTGACCATGGCTTGGCTGACTACAACATGCTGCGTCAGGGATACGGCCTCACTGCGGTGCAGTCCTTTGCCGACATCACCGCAGACGCGGACACTGCGAGTCGGCTGGAAATGTTGTACGGCAACGTCAATGATATCGACCCGTGGATCGGCGCCTTGGCCGAAGACCACTTGCCCGGAGCAGCCGTGGGCGAACTCATTGCTGCAGCCTTGACCAAGCAGTTTGTCCGCTTGCGCGATGGCGACCGTTTCTTCTATCGCTGGGATACTGATCTGAGTCCGGCGGACGTCGCAGATCTGGAAGCGACGACCTTGCGGGACCTCATTGTTCGCAACACTGGAGTAGGGCGGTTGCAGGACAATGTGTTCCAAGTGATTCCGCCAACGCGCATTCAGATCACCCAGCTGAACCTGCCGAATTTCCAAATGCAGATGGCGTGGTCCAGTGATGCGAACGCGAGCTATCAACTTGAGGTAAGTCAGGGAATCGATAACAGCGCTTGGGTTCCAATTGGTATTCCGGTCTCGGGTAATGGGTCGACCAATGTGTTCACCTCTGGGGTCGGAGCACCGCCATTGCGGTTTTGGCGGTTGCGCCAGTATCCCTGAACCAATACCAAGCTCACCGACAAATTCTTGACGCTTCGCTCGGATTGTTGTCCCACTGAGGTTCACGCGTTTGTCGAACCATGGAGCCTCGTAAAATCATCTTTCTGGTCGCCGCCTTGGTGGCCACGCTGCTGCTGATGATCCCACTGGCGAACTTTCTCTCGTCCACTCTGGTCACCACCACGCAAAAGCCGAACCCACAGAGTACGCACACGGTCGAGTTACAGAAAAACATCCGCGCAAAAACGGTATATTTTCGCGTCAAGGCGAACGGCAAGTCGGTATTCCGCTCGCCCGAATTTAGCCGTCTGCCGTTGGACTACCGCGAACAGATCGTCTGGCATCCGAAAGGGAAGCGCTTCTTCTTTGAGGTCGCGGGCCAACGCTTGTTCGGCTATGATACTTTGGAAAAACGCGAACTCACGGCGGCCGAAGTGTTCGACATTCCACTCAGTGGCTTCTTCCAAATGCAGTACCGTGGCAAACCGCACCGCCATCCGGACGCGCCGCCGGAGGAGGAAGAACATCCTTCTTGGATCCCAAAACGTGCTGATTCCAATCAACAGCCCGCCAGTCTTCTGCAAGGGGCGACCACCAACTTGCCGCCAAATCCAGCGGTGCAACCTGTACCCCCAACCTTTGATTTTGAGCTGAAAGAATAGCGTATACAGGAAAAGACACAGATTTGGCTTTGACACCGCGTTGATTTCGAGCCTTATACTACATAATCCCTATCGGAAAACTGTAGTTTAAACTGATTGATTAAACCAATCATCCAGCTGTGATCTCTAACAAATGCCAATACGCCTTGAAGGCGGTGCTCGAACTCGCGACCCGCGAGAAGCAGGGCTGTGTGCCGATTTCTGAGATTGCCAAGGCGCGTGATATCCCGGCGCGGTTTCTTGAAGCCATCCTGCGTCAGTTGAAGCAAGCGGGCATCACCGAGTCGGTTCGAGGCAAAGATGGCGGCTATAAGTTGGCGCGTCCCGCGTCCGAGATCACCATGGGGGAGATCGTGACCTTGCTGGAAGGCCCGCTGACAAAGCGCGCGCGTTCGTCCGAGAAAGATGTCTTCAACGCGGTCTGGGAGCAAGCCGGGGAACAGCTGGAGGAGATTTTGCAGGGCGTCACCTTCGAACAGCTGCGTAAGGAAGACGCCGCCCTCAACATCGATCTATCGCAAAATTATTCCATCTAAGAAGCTTCAAACACGTTCATGAACACCGACCAACTCAATCACGACATTGCTGGCAAATCCGCCCAAGAGATTATCGCCTGGGCACTCGAACGGGCAGGGGACGAGGCCATTATCTCGACCAATTTCCGCGCCTACGAAGCCGTTCTGCTTCACCTTGTGACCCGCGCCCGTCCGGACATTCCGGTGCTCTGGGCCGACCACGGATACAACACGCCGCAAACCTACAAATGCGCCGAGCAGATCATCGATCAACTCGGGCTCAACATTCACCTGTTTGTGCCGAAACGCACCCGCGCGCATCGCGACACTGTCAACGACGGTATTCCGGATATCGAAAATCAGGCGGCGCACGATGCGTTCACTGCGGAAGTGAAACTCGAACCGTTTACCCGTGGTCTTAACGAGCTGAACCCATCGGTTTGGTTCACGGCGTTGCGCCGCGAGACCCAGTACCGCCAATCCTTGGAAGTCGTCTCTGAGTTCAAGCCTGGCTTGCTGCGTGTGTCGCCGGTTCTCGATTGGAGTGACGAACAGATGGACGCCTATCTCGCCGAACACAATCTCCCGAGCGAACGCATGTATTTCGATCCGACCAAAGTCGTCGCGTCGCGCGAATGCGGCCTGCACGTGATGAACGAAAAATAACCGCGACGCGCTTCAGCTCCGATCTTCCTCTCCTACTCCCTCTGCCCTTATGAGCAAATTTTCCTTACGACATCTCGACGCCCTCGAGGCCGAAGGCATCCACATCATGCGTGAAGTGGTGGCCGAATTCGAACGGCCGGCCATCTTGTTTTCCGGCGGCAAAGATTCGATCTGCCTGCTGCGTTTGGCCGAAAAAGCCTTCCGGCCCTCGGCGATTCCGCTGCCTTTTCTCAACATCGAAACCGGTCACGAGTTCCCCGAACTGATCGAGTTCCGCGACCGCCGTCCCGATGAAATGGGCGCAAAACTGATCGTCCGAACCGTCGAGGATGCGCTCGCTAAAGGCATTGCCACCGCCACCCCCGGCGAAGTGAGTCGCAACCGGCTGCAGATTCCGACGCTGCTCGCCTCGGTCGACGAATTTGAATTTGACTGCTTGATCGGCGGTGCCCGTCGGGACGAGGAAAAGGCCCGCGCGAAGGAGCGCTTCTTTTCGTTCCGCGACGAGTTCGGTCAATGGGATCCAAAAAACCAGCGTCCCGAAGTGTGGAACCTCTACAATGGTCGACTCAACGCAGGTCAGCACATGCGTGTGTTTCCGTTGTCCAACTGGACTGAGACCGTCGTCTGGGAATACATCGACCGTGAGAAACTCGAGATCCCGAGCATCTACTACAGCCACAAACGCGAGGTGGTTCGCCGCCGCGATCAGTGGCTGCCTGTGTGCGAACTCAACCCGCTCAAGAACGGCGAAGGTTCGGAGACGCTCGACGTACGGGTCCGCACCATCGGCGACATGATCAGCACCGGCTGTGTCGAGTCCACCGCCGATAACATCACCGACATCGTCAAAGAAATCTCGGCCGCCCGCGTGACCGAACGCGGTTCCCGCGCCGACGACCGGGTCAGCGAAGCTGCGATGGAAGACCGCAAGAAGGAAGGCTATTTTTAGGCCTGACCCCACTGCGAACCATTCGGAAAAACAACCACCTCTCTTATAATCATGCCCGACAATATTCAGATCCTCCGTTTCACCACCGCCGGCAGCGTCGACGACGGCAAGAGCACCCTCATCGGCCGCCTGCTGCACGACACCAAATCCATTTTTGAAGACCAGTGGGAGGCGCTCGAACGCAGCGCAGACCTCACCGGTGGCCAAGAAGTAAACCTCGCCAACCTTACCGACGGCCTGCGCGCCGAACGCGAACAAGGCATCACGATCGATGTCGCCTATCGCTACTTCGCGACGCCCAAACGTAAGTTCATCATCGCCGACACCCCCGGCCACATTCAGTACACCCGCAACATGGTGACCGGAGCATCGACTGCCAATATGGCATTGATCTTAGTCGATGCCCGTAAGGGTGTAATCGAACAAACCCGACGCCACGCCTACATCGCAGCTCTGCTTGAGATTCCGCACGCAACGGTGTGCATCAATAAAATGGACTTGGTCGATTACAGCGAAGAGCGCTACCGAGAGATCCACGAATCGTTTCTCGAGTTCGCGCCGACCTTGGCGATCAAAGATATCACCTTCATTCCGATGAGTGCGCTGCTTGGCGACAACGTCGTCGACCATTCCGAGAACATGAAGTGGTACCACGGTCCCACCTTGCTCGGTCATCTCGAGGAGATTTACATCGCCTCCGACAACAACCTCAAAGATTTCCGTTTCCCGGTGCAGTGGGTGAACCGACCCTTGACCGACGAACACCATGACTTCCGCGGCTACGCCGGCCAGATCGCCGGCGGCATTGTGCGCAAAGGCGACGACGTGATGGTCCTGCCGAGCGGACGCCGTTCCAAGGTGCGGCAAATTTACGATTTCGATACCCCGGACCGCGAAGAAGCCTTCTGCCCGATGGGCACGACAGTCCTGCTCGAGGACGACATTGACATCAGTCGTGGTGACGTGCTCTCCAGTCCCGACAACATTCCCTACGTCGGCAAAGAGTTGACCGCTGATATTTGCTGGATGCACGAACAGCCCCTCGAGATCCGCAAGAAGTACGTGATTAAACACACCACGAACAACGCCCGCATGATGATCAAGGAAGTGGTCCACCGGGTCGACATTGAAACCTTTGAGAAGAACGAAGCGCACGACACGCTGCGGCTGAACGACATTGGCCGGGTTCATTTCATCACGACTACACCGCTGATCTACGACGCCTACAAAAAGAACCGGGCGATGGGCGGCTTCATCATTGTTGATGAAGCCACCAACATCACGGTGGGCGCGGGGATGCTACGTTCGCCGTTAAAAGCGCCGCCGAAGCCGGAATACGAAGGCTACATGATTTAGGAGCGAAGGCTGGATTGGGGTGGTTTGCTCCCGCCGCTCATGCGGCTATTTCAAGCTCGGTTCGTATTATTCCGGGAGGTCTTGACCGCGGGTTTCCCGCGCGAACAGCACCACGATCACCCCGAGAATGTAGAGCGGGGCGAGCCAAATGGCCTTTTGCTCGCCGGTGGGTTGGGTTGCCAAGGCCCCGAAGCCGAAGAAGGCTGCGGCGGTGCCGAGTCGGCCCATGTTGAAAGAAAAGCCGGCGCCGGTGCCGCGCAGACGCGTCGGAAAGAGTTCGGGGAAATACACCGCGTAACCGGCGTGCATGCCGAGAGTGAAGAAACCAAAGATCGGCAGGAAGATCATCAGCGCGGTGCTGGACGCGTTGCCTGGGACCAGCACCTTAAACAGGAGCATCATCACCACAAAGGCGATGGCGTGGTAGAAAATGAACGCGCCCTTGCGGCCCATCCGGTTTGAGAAGAAACCGAACAGGATTAGGCCAAGGCCGCCGCCGATGGTGTTGAGCGCCATGCTCAGCATTTCGGCCCGCTTGATCTTCGCTTTGTTCTTCCGTTCGCTCTTTGTGGGTTCAGTGGCGTTGCCCAGCAGCTTTGCTTTCGCCTTTGCGTAATCCGTCTTTGCCGATTTCCACGCGGTGATCTCGATCGGGTCCGGCGCTCCGTCCATGACCACAATATCCGGCTTCTGTGGTGGGGAGAGGGGCATATTCGCGGCGACCAAAATGTCCTTCTCGGCCGTTCGCAGCAGCGCATTTTTGCCGTAAATATGGCCTCCCCAGAACGTGACAAGACCAATGGTCGCGAGGCTGACGCCGACCACGGTGTTGCGCAGGTGTGGTTTCCTGAACAGGTCCGCAAGTTGGCCGGTCGCCTGCGAACTGTCCTGCTTCTCGCGTTCCTTGGCGCGCCGCCAGGATTCCGGTTCGTGCAGTTTCCAACGAATCCACAGGGTGAGCAGGGCTGGGAAGACGCCGATGAAGAAGCCGACCCGCCACGCTGAGATGCCCATGGTGCTCTCGACCCAGATGTTCACCGTCGGATTGCCGATCAGCAGGGTGATCGCCGCAATGGCGAGCAGCGTCCCGAATACGCTGGAGGCGTGAAAGATGGAACTCATGGTGGGGCGTGATCGCGTCGGCATGACCTCCGCCACCATTGCCGAAGCCACGGCCCATTCGCCGCCGACGCCAATGGCCACGAGGAAACGTAGGACCATCATGTGCCAAGGCTCTTGTGAGAACGCGCTGATGCAGGTGAAGAGCGAATAGAAGAGAATGGTGTAAATGAGCGTCCTCGAACGCCCAATCTTGTCGCTCAGCATACCGAATAGCACCCCGCCGAAGGCCCCGCCAAGGAGGAAGGCGCCGAAGGACCATTCGTTCCAGCGACGGACGCTTGGATCATCCGCACTCACCCCGTTGAGCAGGTCGGGCATGGCGTCGCGCATGGAGGCGACAAAGATCTGTCCTTCAAAAATGTCGAACACCCAGCCGAGGGATGCGATTAGTAAGACCACCCATTGGTACCGGGAAATGCCCTGATACCATGATAGTTGTGTTTCTTCGCTCATACTCAGGAGTCTCCAAACTGCTGAGCACGGACATACCTGATCAGCTACCCTTTGGCAACTCGCTCTCCACCCAGTTCGGTTTCAACATCCCCATTTTGTAAATCATTCATGACAAGTCCTTTGGAAGAATGAGTTCAGAAAGGTCCGCATGACAACTTTCACAAATCATATAGTTAGTGGAAATTTTGCTAATCATCTTGGTGAGCGAAGGATATTAGATCGTCC
>Ga0079203_1000727_pt1 | contig 25967 bp, 26 predicted proteins | sample PorBlaMBantryBay_FD_68602 | JGI IMG/M metagenome (GOLD analysis project Ga0079203, IMG submission 68602) | Marine algae microbial communities from Bantry Bay - Bantry Bay, Ireland | ecosystem: Host-associated > Algae > Red algae > Blade | place: Bantry Bay, Ireland
TGGTTTACAATTTTCGGATATAGAAAACACCATTTTAGAAAACAATATTTACGGTGTAGATTTAAACGAAGAATCTGTAGAAATTGCAAAACTATCCTTGTGGTTACGCACAGCACAACCACGACGTAAATTAAACGATTTAAGTAGTAACATTAAATGCGGTAATAGCCTCATAGATAGTAAAGCGGTAGCAGGCGGTAAAGCCTTTAATTGGCACACCCAATTTCCGCAGGTATTTAAAGAAAAAGATAAAAAAGCATACCACATTACCACAGCCATTCACGATAGTAGAACCTCGGCAAGAATGGTAAAATATAAGGTAAGATCGCGTAGAGATTTAGGCACAAACCCATACCCAAATGTTATATATTTTACACCTGAAGACGATTTATTAATTACCAAAACCCTGGCGGATATTATAGCAGAAGATCAACTTAATGTATTGGCATACAATATTTGTGCAGATCACATCCATTTACTACTGGTTTGCCATATAGACGAAATACCGGCTATTATGCAAAAAATAAAATCGGTAACGGCAAACAAAGTAAACAAAACACGTTCCACAACTACAAGGGAGCATGCTCCCTTGTCGAAAAACAAAAACAAACCGCTATGGCAACAAAAATATAGCGCACCAAAAGAAGTAACCACCCAAGCGCAATTACAAAATACCATACGCTACATACAAAACAACCGAAGCAAGCACGAGTTGCCAGAACACAGCAAAAAGTTACAAAACACCATCTCTAGTTTGTGTACAACACCAACACAAGCTTTTAAAACCGAATATGATGGTGGCTTTGATGTGGTTATTGGGAATCCGCCTTATGTTTTGTGTCAACCCTCAAATACAGATAATAAGACTTTAAGTTTCTATAAGATATTTAAAGTCGCAAGCTACAAGATTGATTTGTTTCATTTATTCTTTGAAAAATCAATTAACCTAATTAAAAGAAATGGTAAACTAGGTTTCATTACACCGAACACCTTCTTAACTAACAAATACATAAAACCGTTAAGAACTTTTATATTGGAATCAACTTTTTTAGAAGAGATAATAAACTATGAAGATTCGGTATTCCACGATGCAGGTGTTGATGTTGCTACATTAATTCTTTCTAAAAACAATAAGAAAAATAAAGAAATAAAAATTTATTCCAGTAATAAAGGATATTTAAAAGATTTAGGTTTCAAATCACAACTAGATTGGATAAAAGACAGTGAGCATTCATTTAATATGAATATTACAACAAGCTTTAATATTGACTTAAAAGAATGTAAAAAAATAGAAGAATTTTGTAGTGTTACTTTCGGGTTACAGACAAAAGACAAGTCAACGTTTGTATCAGAATTTAAAAAAGGTGATGATTGGGAGAATTGCTATACAGGTAGAGACATAAGTAAATATTATTTGGAAAGTTCTTCATTATACTTTAAAAATAATTTTGAAGAAGTAAAAGCTGGTGGTTCATGGAACATGGATATCCACCATTCTAATAAAATAGTAGTACGTCAAGTTGGTAACCCTGAACCTATTGCTGCATATGATTCTTTTGGTATTGCTACCTTAAACACTATGTACAGCATAGTTATATTAGATGATAGTTGGGATTACTACTACTTATTGGGGATTATTAACTCTAAATTAATGAAACAATATTTTCTTTCCCTGTATGCAGATGGTAAACAATTATTTCCAAAAATTAAAGGTTATCAGTTAAAGTCTTTACCTATTAAATTGTCTAACAATAATGTTCAACAAAATTTATCAAAAAAAGTATTAGAAATAGTTAATATTACTACCTTATTTGTTGAATTAAGAAATAAACTAATAATATATCTAAAATCTCAATTCCAACTACAAAAACTATCCAAAAAACTACAAAACTGGCACGAATTAGACTTTGGTGACTTTATAAAAGAGTTAAACAAAGCCATAAAAACAAACAACAAACTACTTGTTAAAGAGGCTTTAGAAGAAGTGCCAACACTAACCAAAAAAGATGAATTTGAGTGGTTAGATCTTTTTGAAGAAAACAAACAAAAAGCACAAGCCTTGCAAACCCAAATAAACCAAACAGATAAAGAAATCGACTATATGGTGTATGAGTTGTATGGTTTAACAGATGAGGAAATTAAAATTGTAGAGAATAGTTAAAATAAAAAGCATGGTAAATAGCACGTTATATGAATAGATAATATTCTTATATTTGGTATGGGTTTTGCATATATTAAATAAAATTATACCTTTGTCTCATCGTAATACAGTTATGAATACTAAAACATTACATATAAACAAACCTTCAGAAAGGCTACTTTCTTTTGTAAAAACTCTTAAAGAAAATAAAGAGAGGACAAAAAAAGAGTTACTTTCTAAAAAAAAGCAATACTTTAAGTAGTATCGTTTAATGGCTGTCGATATTGTTATTCCTTATACAAGTACTGTAGGTAGTCAGTTCCTTATAAATTTTAAAGAATTTGAATCTCAAGAAGATTTTTCTATTTCTGTAATTGACGTTTCTCTTATATTAGTTGAAGCTAAAGAGCAAGCTATAGGTATGAAAGATTTAATTGCTATTTCGAGAATAATTAGAGATTTTCTTAATGAAAACAAAGTAGTACTTTACTATTATTGTGACCATAGCAGTGATGATATATTTATTTCAGAAAGACACGTAGATATGCCACCACAAAAGTTTAGAAGTAATTTATTTAGTTCTATTTTTAACTTTATTGATGTAAGTTATTTTGTAAAAGATCAAATTATTATTGGTGATGAGGATAGTAACGATGCGCATTATATATCTTTAATAACAAAAGAAGAAGATAAATCTGGTATAACAGAAATAAGCATTAAAGTTCAGGAAATGAACGATAAGTAATAGCAAGTCCCCAAAACCCAATTTTTTCGTACCTCAAAATCCTCTGTCTTTTGTCTTGTTCCGCTCACCATTCAAGTTCAGCGTTTTTTTGTCTTTATGGTAATAGCATATTGCAGCTTTGGTTTTAAGAAAAATTAAACCAAACTGCAATAAGCTATTCTTTTATTATAGTATCATAAAAACCCTAAACTCACCCAAGCTATGTTACATAATAGGTTCTAATAAACTATGCTAGTAACACTTTTTTTCAGAAAATAAAAAAACTATCTTTACAACGCTATAAAAAAAAGAAAATGTCTGAAACAAGAAAACCAGATAACGTTGTATTTAACAAAGAAACACAACAATATGATGCGGCATTAAAGCCGTATGCAACTAATGTTGGTGCGCCTGCAATTAAAGTAACAGAGAATATAACTTGGAAAAATAAAAACGTTAATAAGGCAAACAAACAGCTAAAAGCAAAGTATTTAGAGTTAAAAGCTGAGTACGACAAAATGATTGATGAATTGGAGTATAACAACTTGGTTTACAACGCTAAATTTAATTTTCAGCCCATTTTAGGTGAAATTTATCATTTGTATAAAGACAAAAAGGGAGCATCATTTTTATCTATTATTTCGCCTTTAGAGTGTAATTTCGATTTTCTAGGAAGTTTTTATTTAACGTCTGAGCACATGTGGAAAAAAGTTGATGAAATAGATCAAAAATTAAAAAAGCGGTAAACCACTTTTCAGCTTAAAAAACAACAGAGTGCATTACACAATAATAGACGTTGAAACTTCAGGAAAAACTAACCGAATTACAGAAATATCTGTATTTAAGTACGATGGCGAAATTATTGTAGATGAATTTACTTCGCTAGTTAACCCAAATTGCTATATACCAGAACACATTGCTGCATTAACAGGAATAGATAATAGCACTGTTGCAAACGCGCCAGAATTTAGAGATATCGCGCAACAGGTTTTAGACATTACGCAAGATACCGTATTTGTTGCCCATAATGTAAATTTCGATTACAACGTTATTAGAAACGAATTCAAATCTTTAAATATAGATTTTACTAGAAAAAAATTGTGTACCGTGCGCCTAAGTCGTAAATTATTGCCTGGGCATAAAAGTTATAGTTTAGGTAAACTATGTAAAGATTTAGAAATAAATATTAATGGAAGACACAGAGCAAGAGGAGATGCAGAGGCGACGGTTATTCTTTTTAAAAAACTTCAAGCTCAAGACAAAGCACGCGATACTTTTATTGCTTTTCTAAACAAAAATAATAAAGAAGCAACCTTACCTCCTAACCTTCCTAAAGAGGTATTTAATGCTATACCTAATGCTACTGGTATTTATTATTTTAAAAATAAAAAAAACGAAATTATTTATGTTGGTAAAGCTAAAGATATAAAGAAGCGAGTACTTAGCCATTTTTACAGCAAAGCACAAAAAAGCTTAAATATGGTTCGTGAAACTGCCGATATCGATTTTGAGTTATCTGGTAGCGAACTTATTGCCTTGTTAATGGAAGATGCTGCCATAAAGCATCATTTTCCGTACTATAACAAAGTCTCGAAACGTGTTCCAAAAGGTTTTTCTCTGTTTAGTTATCAAGATAGAAACAACGTTTTGCACATTGCTATAAATAATAGTAAAGCAACACCTAGCCCTATTATTACTTTTTATAGCTTACGCGAAGCGCGTTTATTTTTAGAGCGCGTTTGCGAGCAGTTTAATTTATGTCCTAAATTTTGCCATTTACAAGAAGGTGTTAACGAATGCTCTCATTTTACTATTAAAAACTGTAAAGGTATTTGTAAGGGTATTGAAGATATTATGGATTATAACGAACGTGTTACTAATGCTATTTGCCAAATCGTTAACGACAGTAAAGATGTTATTTTAAAAGAAAAAGGACGTAACGATACAGAAGAAGCCTTTGTTATTGTTAAAAATGGAGCTTACTTAGGTTATGGTTTTATAGATAAAAACGAGCAAATTAATCATCAAGATGAACTAGAGCATTTTTTAATAAAACAAAAAGATAATAGTGATGTGCAAAGTATTTTGCGAACAGCAATTCTAAATAAATAAAATGAGTTTAGAAATCGCTCTAATAACTATAGACTTTGGTTTAGTTGTATTAATTTGGATGGTACAACTTTTAATTTATCCATCTTTTAAACACTACACAGAAAAAAATCTTTATATATGGCATAAAAAATATACAAAACTAATGTCTATTATCGTTTTGCCGCTTATGGCGAGTCAACTAATAATCTCATTAATTATCCTAATTAAAAGTGTAAGCATAATGTTAATTATTCATTTTACATTAGTTTGTTTAACGTGGCTATCTACTATGTTAATTTTTGTTCCACTTCACAATAAAATTCCTAATAGAAAAACTTCAGAAAATACGCTGTGCGATTTACATATTTTAAATTGGTTACGTACAGCATTATGGTCTGTGGCATTTATTATTTCTATTTTAGTCTTAAATAAAAGCTAAATACAAATTTTTTCGGCATAATTAGTGATTACATTTCTATATTTGAAAATTAAAATTTTGTATGAAACATCTATTATTAATCTTAACACTTAGTTATTCACTATTAATTAGTGCACAAAACAATGCCTTCTTAGGTGGCGAAAAGTTAACCTTTACTGCTGGTTATAATATGTCTGGTTTAATGACAGATTTTGCTCAAGTTACTATGGAAACTAGTAATGTAAAAACTAAAAACTCGACCTTATTGCGTTTAAAATGTAAAGCAACTACTTACACAAAATGGGATAATTTTTTTAAAATTAGAGATTTGTACGAGAGTTATGTTAATTCAAGAACTTTAACACCATATTTATATAAACGCGACATTAATGAAGGTGGGCACTATACATTTGTTAAATATAATTTTAACCACAAAACAAATTCTGTAAAAAGTTTAATTAGAAAAAAAAGTAAAAACTTTGAATCTGGTTTTTGGGATACTAATAAAACCGTTAAAATTAATGGTAATACTAGAGATATTGTAACTACAATATACCATTTAAGAACGTTAGACATAAAAAAAGCTAAAATTGGAGATAGTGATACTTTTACGGTATTATTCGATAACAAAGAAACTAAATTTAGATTTACATACGTAGCCAAAGAAACTATTAGTACAGCAATAGAAAAAAAAGAATGTTATAAATTGCGCATTAACCTTGATAATAATGATGCCTTAAAAGGAAACAATAATTTTTTATGGCTAACCGCAGACGAAAACAAAGTACCAGTTTACGCAAAGTTCAAAGTTGCTGTTGGTAGCGGAGAATTAAAAATTAAAAGCGCAACTGGTTTAAAAAATTAGAAAATTATGAGATTAACATGTATTATTTTAGGATTAATTAATGCCATTCTAGCAGTAATTCTGTCTGTTTTACCACTATCTAATTTTGCTTTTTTTCCTGCAATAGCAGCATTAATTTTTGGAATCTTAGCATTTATTAAAATAAGGCAAGAAAAAAAAACTCAGCACACTGTACAACTTATATTTTTATTAGCAATTATTTCTTTAGGGTTGGCAACCTACAAATCTATTACTGTAACTACAGAAGTTGGCGATACAAAGCAACTAGAAAGACGTGATCAAGATTCTAAAGAAGAGGCTATAGAAGAATTAAATGATATTGATTTTGAAGACGCAGAGTAATTTTAAGAAAACTCAATCGAAAACTCTATAAAATAGTTATAAGTAATATTAAAAAAATTATAAAATTTTATTTATATTCAAAATTCAAATAAATTTTTAATGAAATCCCTTATCATCTTTTCAGTTTTATTGATTGTTGGCTCTTGCTCTAAAATAAAAAGCGATACCAATACTAAAAATATTAAAAACGAGGTTAACGTATTTGATACTAAACTTATAAATAAATTTTCTAAATCTATAACTCCAGAAGATTTAAAAAGTAGGTTAGAAATCTTTGCGTCCAAAGAATTTCAAGGTCGAAAAACAGGACAAGAAGGGCAAAAAAAAGCAACCAATTATCTTAGAGATTTTTATAAAACAAAAAGCATTTCTCCTGCAGTTAACGATTCTACATACTACCAAACCATACAGGCAGATTTTTTGCCTAATGGCACTGGTGCATCAGAAAATGTATTAGCTTATATAAAAGGAAGCGAAAAACCAGAAGAGGTATTAATAATTTCTGGACATTTAGACCATTTAGGTCTTGAAAACGAAAAAATATATTTTGGAGCAGACGATAATGGTTCTGGTTCAATGGCGATTACAGAAATTGCTGAAGCTTTTAAACTTGCAGAACAACAAGGACATCCACCTAGAAGAAGTATTTTATTTTTACACCTCACAGCAGAAGAAATTGGACTTCAAGGCTCAAAGTTTTATATAGAAAATCCTATTTTTAAACTAGATAAAACTATAGCAAACCTTAATATAGATATGGTTGGTAGAGTGGACAATAGACACAAAACCAATCCTAATTATATTTACATTATTGGTGCAGATCGCATTAGTAAAGAGTTACATTATACTTCTGTAAAAACAAATAAAACATTTACAAATCTTGAATTAGATTATAAATACAATAACGAAAATGATAGAAATCGTTATTACTACAGAAGCGACCATTACAACTTTGCAAAACAAAATATTCCAGTAATTTTTTACTTTAATGGAGAACATAAAGATTATCACAAACCAACAGATACTGCAGATAAAATAAATTATCCTCTATTAGCAAAACGTACAAAACTAATTTTTGCTACTGCTTGGCAATTAGCCAATAGAACAGAGTTTTTAACTCGCAACAAAGATCTATAATAAATAAAAAAAATATAACTAACCATTAAACTTCTTGTATTTTTACTATATAATTAATAGATTAAATTAGATATGAAAAAAATAATACCACTCCTTGCTGTCTCTATAATAATAGCTTCTTGTAGCTCTACCAAAAGTAAACAAGCTACAACAACAAAATCTTTAAATCCAACAAAATATGCAGAAACTATAACTGCCAAAGATTTAAAAACAGCACTTTATATTTATGCTGGAGACGCTTTTGAAGGTCGTGAAACTGGCAAAAAAGGACAGAAAATGGCAGTAGAATTTATTAAAAAACACTATGTAGAAGATGGTATTCCTGCCGCGAAAAGCGATGGTAATTATTTTCAAGATGTGCCATTAATTGTCTCTGCAATTCCAGATGTAAAACTAACCGTAAATAGAAAACCCTTTACTAATATAGACGACTATGTTTCTATTACATCTGTAAAAGACGGCATACTAGATATTAAAGATATTATTTTTGCTGGATTTGGAATTGAAGATGATAATTACTCAAATTACAATACCATAGATGTAAAAGATAAAGTTGTAGTAATTAGATCTGGAGAACCAAAAAATACAGATGGTAAATATGTAATTTCTGGAACTAAAGAAAGCTCTAAGTGGTCTAATTACCGTCAAGAAATTGCATTAAAACAAGAAATTGCAAAAAATAAAGGAGCAAAAGCACTTTTGTTTTATTATCCAGAAATTTACACTATGGCAGCCAATAGATTTGGTCGTTCTAGTGGGCGCATGAGTCTAGCAGGAGGTTTAGATACTATGTATTATATGTTAATTAATACAGACTTAGCAAAAGCTTTAGTTAGTGATATAGAAACCAACGAAAAAGCGATGGCTTTAAAATCTAATGTTGTCATTAATTATAAAAATAATTCAGAGAACATAAGTTCAGAAAATGTAGCTGCCATAATAAGAGGAAGCGAAAAACCAAACGAGTATATTATTATTTCTGCACACCTAGATCATGAAGGTATTAAAGATGGTAAAGTATATAATGGCGCAGACGATGATGGGTCTGGAACCGTTGCTATATTAGAAATAGCCGAAGCCTTTGCAAAAGCAAAAAAAGAAGGTAATGGACCAAAACGATCTATTGTTTTCCTTAACGTAACAGGCGAAGAAAAAGGTCTATTAGGCTCTAGACATTATACAGATAACGACCCTATTTTTCCATTAGCAGACACCGTTGCAGATTTAAATATAGACATGATTGGTCGTACAGACCCTAAACGTGAAAAGAAAAATAGAAATTACCTTTACCTTATTGGTAGTAATAAACTAAGCACCGAGTTACACAATATTTCTGAAGCAATAAACACTAAATACACAAACATTGATTTAGATTATACATTTAACGACGAAAACGATCCTAATCGCTACTATTACAGAAGTGACCATTATAACTTTGCAAAAAATAATATTCCTGTTATTTTCTATTTTAATGGAACGCACGAAGATTATCACCAACCAGGAGATACGCCAGATAAAATACAGTACGATCTATTAGAAAATAGAACCCGTTTGGTATTTTACACAGCTTGGGAACTAGCAAATAGAGAAAAAAGAATCGTTGTAGATAAAGCTACAAAGTAAGTTTTGGGCGTTACCTAAAGGTCGGGCTTTCGGCAGTCGCTCTCTGCGAGGAGCTTCAACAAAGCCTCAATCCCTAACGCAAAAAAAGAATCTATACAACAAAATAACATTAATTATATCTTTTAAATTATAATATATATTATAAGTAAATTTAAATTTTAACCTGTATCATATTTTAACAAAAAAATTACTCAAACAGCAAAATACAGAATAAACATAATAAATTAAATCTTATGAAAGACAATAAAAAATATCCAAAATCCTTTTCCCACATAGGAATTACAGTTCCTAATATAAACGAAGCCGTAAAATTTTATTCGGAGGTAATGGGTTGGTATATTATTATGGAACCATCAAAAATTAAAAAAGATAAAGATACCGCAATCGGGCAAATGTGCATTGATGTTTTTGGCGACGACTGGAGTGAATTTGAAATCGCACATTTAGCGACTTCGGATGGTATTGGAATTGAAATATTCTGTTTCCCTAACGGTAAAAAAGAAGCACACGAATTTAACCCATTTAATACTGGCCTTTTTCATTTTTGTGTACAAGACCCAAATATCGAGGAGCTTATTGAAAAAATTGTATCGCATGGCGGCAAACAAAGAATGCCAATAAGAGCGTATTATCCAAAAGAAAAACCTTTTAAAATGTGTTATGTGGAAGATCCATTTGGGATTGTATTTGAAATTTACACGCACAGTTACGAATTAACATATTCGCCAGGTGCTTACTCATAATAAAAACTCTCGATAACTTTAAAGTAAAAAAAAAACATATTAAATATAGTATCTTTTAGGTTAAGTAAAGGCTTTCTTAAATTTATTAACTATGTGTTTAGATACTAAACTTGCTATTATTTTTATATGTTGTATAGCATTAGCGAAAACAAAAATGATAGCAGTAATTATAAAATTTAAGGTAAAACCTAATCAGACAAAAATTTTTGTAGATAGTTGGAAGCAATTGACTGAATTTATTTATAAATATGAAAATAGTTTAGGCTCAAGATTACACAGAGAAAATGATTTGATTTTTATAGCATACGCTCAATGGCCTGATAAGGAAACATTACATAATTCTGGTTCTAAATTACCTAAAGAAGCGTTAGAGCTTAGGCAACGAATGAGAGGTGCTTGCGAAAAGGTTGAAAAACTTTTTGAATTGGAATTAACCGAAGATTTATTGAAAAAGTAATATGATAAAAGGACTTTATGAAACCCATTTATTTGTAGAAAACCTAGAACGTTCTATTGACTTTTATACAAAAAAAATGAAATTAGAACAATGTCGTTATGAAGATAAAAGACGAGCTGCATTTTTTTGGGTTGGAAAACCTAAACAGTTTATGTTAGGTTTATGGGAAAAACCAAAAGAGGAAATTGACATTAGACATTTTGCGTTTAGATGCGAACCTGATTGGATTTTAAATGAGTCTGTTGAATATTTAAAAGAGCAGAATATTAAGTGTCGGAATTTTCTAAATGACGGGATTGAAAGACCAATGGTTTTTGCTTGGATGCCCGCAATTTCAATATATTTTGAAGACCCAGATGGACACTCGCTAGAATACATTGGGCTTTTAGAAGGAAAATCAAAACCTGAAAACGGAATTGTTTCTTATGAGAAATGGAGAGAATTAGAAAAAAGAGATAGATAAAAAACGCCATAAAACAATGGCTATATTTAATACGGGTTTGGTGCTTAACCCAAAGTTTAGAGCTTTTAACTAAGTCCGCTAAATCTTTTGATTTGGCTTTAATAATGAAAAAATAAAACAAAATAAAAAGTTTTGGCTAAGTGCTTAATCGGAAATTCAGTAATTTTAATACCCGTATTAACTATAGCCTAGACGTTGCCCACAATTATGAAAAAAATCCTACTACCATTTATATTTATTGCTTTTTCAATAAACGCACAGGAAAAAGAAACTGTTGATTTAAAGTGGAAAATATCTGACACTTTAATCTATAAAACATTTATGTATGGCTCTTCCTTGGAAGAAAAAATGAAAGAAGCAGAAAATGAAACAAATCCTGAACGAAAGAATGAACTTCTAAAAGAAATAAAAAGGGATAAAATGAATTATGAAACTCAAATATTCTCTGATAATAATGGAAACTATGACGTTAAAATGATTAACAAAAGCGATGTAGAAAAATTAAACATAAATGACAGGAACGTCATCTTACGTGGAAAATTTACGCCAGATGGTCAAATCTTGAGTTTTTATTACGAACAGAATAAAAAAAACCTAATTTCCTTATTTTTTGAACTTCCACAAAAATCAGTAAAAATTGGAGACGAATGGGACATAGATGTTGATATGATTTCATTAGACCAACATTTTAAAGCAGATAGTTTATACAAAAAAAATACTGTTAGACTAAAAGACATTGTTGAGAGAAATGGAAATAAAATCGCAATAATTGAGTACAATTTACACGAATATGTTTCTGGTAGTTTAGAAAAAAATAAATCAAAAAACTCAAAACAAAATACACCTTCCGAAAAACCATATTTGAAAGCAACACATAAAATTATTGGTGAATTTAATATTGACAAAGGATTTTGGATTTCATACGATGGATACAGAGAATCGAAAGGCAATATTTCAATTTGGGGAATGAATAATAACCAAAAATCGGTATTAAAACTAATATTAAAAAAATAACTGTGGGCAACACCGTGTATAATTAATTGCTTTGGTCGTTGCTTATTTGGAAAATTCCTGCGGAATTTTATCGCGCTCGTTTTTGTTTACTAAATTAGTTACTTAAACACGCAACTAACCATACACAAGAACGTTATTGGCAACCGTCTCATATTCAGTTTTTTCGGTTTACAAAAATATATAGCAGATTTTAAATTAAATAATTATACAAAATTTTATGTTATTTTGTTAAGAGAAGTACATCACTTTTAAACAAAAAACATCATATTGCAATGTGTTTTTGTTGGTTTGTTTTAATACAATACACTAAAATAGGAAGATAGTTTTTAGTTTTTTCGTTTTATTACGTCTATTGAGTGAGCTATATTGTTGCCAACATGTGTAAATAATAAATAGAAACCAACAAAAAATACGCGCTTAGATTAAACAACCAAATTAAACTAAAACACTTAGTTAGTCCACACTAAAAAACGTATAATTATACACCAAAAGAAGCCTTCAATTTTCATTGAAGGCTTCTACTTTTGGGTGAAAGACGGGATTCGAACCCGCGACCCTCGGTACCACAAACCGATGCTCTAACCAACTGAGCTACAATCACCATTTATACACATTTTATAATGCGTCTGCAAATGTAAATTAATTTGGTTTTACTACAAAGACTTTTATTAATATTTATAATAAAATTTGGTTTACTTTTATTTTATATTAAATAAGCTATCAACTGCTATATAGCGTTCTACAGTAAAACCTTCGGCATAATCTACTCCTACTAAGCGACCTAAGTCTCTTGCTCTATAATTAATACTATCAATAAATGTTTTACTTGTAATTGGTGTTTCTGGCTCATTACTTTTAATGTTAAAAAACTGCGTTTGGTATGCATTTACAGCTTCTTGTTTTTTATCTATAAAATCTGAAATATCTACTACAAAGTCTGGCTCTAAATTTTTCCATTGTATGTAATGGTATACATGTTTTGGTCTCCACTGTTTTTGAACTTTAGCGTTAATTTTAGTTTCAATTTTAATTAATCCGCTTAAAAAACAAGCATCGCTTACTAATTTACTTCCTTTACCATGATCTATATGCCTATCTTCTATAGCATTACAAAGCACAATAACCGGTTGGTACTTTCTTATCATTTTTATTATTTCTAGCTGATGTTTTCTATCGTTTATAAAAAACCCATCTGCAAAACCTAAATTCTCTCTCGCAGACAAACCTAATACTTTAGCAGCATTGGCTGCTTCTGTTTTTCTAATTATAGCAGAACCTCTGGTACCTAATTCGCCTTTTGTTAAATCTATAATTCCAACTTTTTTACCTTGTGCAATCGCTTTTGCTATGGTACCACCTGCTCCTATTTCTACATCGTCTGGATGCGCACCAAAGGCTAGTATATCTAATTTCATTAAACTGTTGTTATTTATTTCCTTACACCGAAATTTCGAGAATGGAAAATTTTATTAATCTATTAAATTGCCTCTAAAAACCTTAAGAACTTACAATAAGGAATTATTTAACCCACTCTTGTTGTTCCTTTTCTGTTAAAAAAGTCCAAGCCACTACTCTACTCCTTTTATTACCTTGATGCATTTCTATTACCTTAAAAACGGTTGCTCCTAATTTATTTAAAGATGTTCTTATAGACTTAATATTATCTTTATTCGATACCAAACTTGTAAACCAAAAACAGTTTGTTTTAAATAATGAACTTTCGTATAAATAAGTATGTAAGAAAGCTTTTTCTCCTCCTTTAAAGCATAACTCGTGTGCTTGACCTGCAAAATTTCTTGTAACTGAATCTGTAAGTTTACCTAAGCCTTTAAGTTTTCTGGTAGTAGCTTCAAAAGCTTCTGCTTCATCTTTATAAAAAGGCGGATTACAAATAGAGGCTGAAAATCTATCGTTTGGTTTTAAGATACCTTTAAAAACACTTTCGGTGTTAGGTTGATGTTTTAGCTGTACAGACTTCTTTAACTTATTCTTGATGATTATTTTTTCTGCGTAAGCGATGGACTTTTTATGGCTATCTATGGCCACAAAATTCCAGTTATATACTGCATTGCCAAGTAGCGGATAGATACATGAAGCGCCAGTACCAATATCTAAAATAGTGATGTTTTTATTTAAATTTGAAGCGTTCAACAGATTGCAAATATAATGGATATAATCCACACGTCCAGAAATTGGTGGACATAAACTGGTGTCTGGAAACTGCCAAAAATCTATGGTATAATGTACTTTTAATAAGGCTGTATTTAAAGCTTTAACCGCATTGGCATTTGCGAAATCTATAGTTTGTTTTTTATAATTATTTACAAAAACAAAAGGCTCCAATTCTGGATAACCCTCTATTAATCTTTTAAAATCGTAATCTTCTTTATGTTTATTATTTTTATGCAAAATATTATTGATAATTTGTAATCTATAAACTTTTAATTGCCTGAGAGATATCTTCCTTTAAATCTTTTACAGATTCTATACCTACAGAAAACCTAATCAACCCATCGGTAATTCCTATTTTATCTCTATCTGCTTGACTTAGTAAAGAATGAGATGTTTTAGCAGGATTTAGAACCGTACTTTCTAAACCTGCTAAACTCATAGACGCTTTTATTACTTTTAAAGCTTTTTGAAATTTTTTAGAATTTAAACTATCTACTAACTCAAAAGATAACATTGCTCCAAAACCATGCATTTGCAATCTCGCTAGTTCATGTTCTGGATGACTTTTTAATCCTGGATAATAGACCTTTTTTATAGCCTCATGTATTTCTAGCCATTTAGCCATTTTACCAGCGTTTTTGGTTTGTTTTCTAACACGAAGCCCCATAGTTTTCATGCTTCGCTCTAGCATCCAAACAGTAAAATCGCTTAAACTACCGCCAAGATTTTTAGAAACGTTCCAAATAATATCCATATATTCTTTAGAGCCAGCAATTGCTCCCGCACAAATATCACTATGCCCTCCAAAATACTTAGTTGCAGAATGCATAATTAAGTCAATACCAAAATCTCCTGGAGTTTGATTTACAGGACTAGCAAATGTATTATCTATACTGGTCAAAATATTTTTAGCTTTTGCTAAATTTGCTATGGCTTTAATATCTGTAACGGTTAATAAAGGATTAGAAGGTGTTTCTATATGGATTAATTTTGTATTGGGTTGAATAGCAGCTTTAAAATCTGAAACAGAATAGCCGTTTGTAAATGTAAATTCTATATTAAGCTTTGGAAATTCTTCGCGTATAAAATTACTTGTACCACCATATAAAGTATTTTGCACGACAATATGATCTCCAGATTTTAAAAATGCTAAAAACATGTGACTAATTGCAGCCATACCAGATCCAAAAATCATTGCAGCTTCTTTATGCTCTAATGCTGCTATTTTTTTTGATAAGAATACTTGGTTTGGTGTATTAAAATAACGTGGGTAGCGTTTAACATCGACATCTAAAAACGCGTAAGAACTTGCTAAATAAATTGGTGATACTGCACCTTTAAATTGCTCATCTTTAATTTCACCAACATGTGCACAAATTGTATTTAAACCTAAACTTTTTTTACTCATATTGTAAAGATAACAATTGTTCTATCTATGCTCCAATACTTATAAATAAAGATTTTAAAATTCTTAAAAAATGTTAAAAATAGATGGTTTAACAAGTTCTTAACTCAACAATAGGAAGAGTATTTGTAATTTAGATGTACTATGATAGATTTAGAAAAAAAAGACAATGAAGCGTTTATTAAAGAATCAGTAAATTATTTGCAAAACTTAGGTTTCGAAAATATTAAAGCTGATGTTGATGGATTTGAACCACCAAAATCCTACGTTAAAAAAAATGGGAATATAAAAATTACTCCAGATATAACCGCTACAAGAAGAACAAAAAAATATTATTTTGAAATTGGCCTAAAAAGCGAAAAGCCTCGTTTATTAAAATCTAAATGGCGCTTTATAGACGTGCTAAGTAGGATGAATAACCATAGGTTTAGAATTATTACCACGCGAGGACACTATAAGTTTACAAATGATATTTTAAGTGATTTAAATTTAAATAAAACACTAATTAAATTGTAATTAAAAATTAATTAGAATTTAAACAGCGCTTGCCATTCCACTACAAGCGCTGTTTTTTTATGCTTTATATTGAGTTTGTGCCCTTAAAAGTTTGTTTTACTGTTGCATTAGTTTTATTAAATCTAAAAGCAACTGAATATCTTTTTAATGTTTTTGTAAACTTTCCTTAAAGCCAAATTGTTTAAAATTAAGATAATCATTCTACTTTTAAACAGTTCTAATTTGGAGAAGATTACATTACAAATAGTAAAGGTTATTACTAATTACGGATTATGCAGAATTAATTTTTAAACCTTTTATTGTAAGTTAAAATCATCACAACAGCCCAAAAAAGGATACAAAGAGATACAAAAATTGAAAAGTATAAAATAAAACTATTTGGATCCATTCTCGACTAATTTAAAAAATATCATAATTCCAATAATTGTTGGTGCCCATAGACCAAGAAAAATACCGTGAAGTTTATATCCTATTAAGAAAAAGTATTCTGCAAATATAATAATAAACAAACAAAGAAGGAGTATTAACGCATTGGGTTTCCCTATTTTTTTAATAAAATTCATTTTTAAATTAAATTAGAACATTAAAAATACTAAATAAAAACTATTTTTTAAAATATCTTAAATACTTTCTGTACGAAATTACACCTAATACAGATACAATAGCACATGTAATAGCGATAAATTTTAAACTTACAATCTGGTCTCCGCTGGCATAAGAATGCAATCCTGCTAGGTAAAAATTAACTCCAAAATACGTCATCATAATACTTGAAAAAGCGATTATAGTCATGAGATTAAAAAACCAACGCCCTCTTAATCCTGGCACTAAACGCATGTGTATTACAAAAGCATAAACCATAATACTTATTAGAGCCCAGGTTTCTTTAGGATCCCAACCCCAATAACGTCCCCAACTTTCGTTAGCCCATTGTCCTCCAAGAAAATTACCAATAGTTAGCATTACTAAACCTACAGTTAAAGCCATTTCATTAACAATAGTAAGTTCCTTTATATTTAGAAGCATGCGCTTTTTGTTTTTCTCATTGGTAAGAATTATAAGAACTAAAACAACAACTCCAATAATTAAACCTAAAGTAAATGGACCATAACTGGCAACAATTACAGAAACATGAATCATTAACCAATAGCTATTTAAAACTGGTTGTAAATTTGCAATTGCTGGATCTAACCAACTTTGATTTGCAAAAAACAAAATTATTGCCACCATAAATGAAGCAGATGCTATGGTTAGATTACTTTTTCTACCTAAGGCTAAACCAAAAAACATAGAAGACCAAGCCACATACAACATAGTCTCGTAAGTGTCTGTCCACGGTACGTGACCGGAAATATACCAACGTGTAATTAAACCAAAGGTGTGTAATAGAAAAATGGCGAAAATGGTGTATTTTAAAACGTTTACAGAAACATCGATAAACTTATTTTTATCTTTTACAATTTGAATAATTAGAAAAATAAACATAATAATACCAACCAAAATGTAATACCGGTATAGTTTCTTAAATACATCGAACTTATTATATTTAATTTCGGCTTCAATCTTGTTATCTGTTAACATAACTTCGGCTCCCAATTTTTGCTGATTTTTTTTAAAGGCTCCTAAAAATTCTTCAGCTTTAGAATAGTCTCCAGATAATTTTGCTTTTCCTAAACGAAAAAAATAAATATCTAAGCTGTTTTTTACAAAAGATGCATAAGTGGAATCTTTAATTTTCTCGTTATAACCTTTCTTTCTAAATTCGTAATTAGAAATCCATTTATTATTAGCATCGTCTGGTAGTGGAAAAATTTTTAAAGATAGTCCTTCCAATGTATTAGATAATAAATTAAAACGCTCATTTGCCTTTAGCATTTCCATTTGGTAGCCTGTTTTAATTTCGTTTTTATTGGCTTCTTCTAAATATGGCGCTAATTTATATTGAAAATCGTCTGTAAAGAAATCTAAAAGTGTAACGTATTTTTGAGTTTTTGGCACACCAATTATAGTTTTTATAGAATCTGCCTTCATTGGGGTTAAATAAATAAATGGCACATTATACCAAAACATAGGACTTTCTTGAATGCTTAAAAATACTTGGTTGGCATCTAAACCTTCATAAGAATCTTTTTTACTTATTTTTCTTAATAATTCTGATGCGTAGGTGTGCACAGGCATCATTCTACCATCTAAATCTTGAATTACCGTTCTACTAAATACCTCTGCATGTACTTTAGAAGCGACATTGGCTTTTAAAATAGAATCTATTTGAAATTTTGTTGGGCGTTTTCTTTCTTTATTTTCATGGTTGTGTCCATCGTCTGCGTTATGTTTTTCTTGTGAAAAACCAGATAATGTAAAGCATAGTAATAAAATGGTAATTATTTTTTCTTTTTTATTATTTTTCGCCTTGTTGTTGTTTTCTTCTTTCTTTTTATCTGTTTTATTAAGTGCTCTTCTTAAATCTGCAAAGCGTGTATTTTTATCAAAAAGAATAGCCATTAAGCCAAAGTATAATAGAAAATACCCTATGTAAGTTAACCAAGTTCCCCAAAAATCATGATTTACAGAGAGGATGGTTCGTTTTTCTTCATTATCGAAACCAGATTGAAAAAACCGATAACCTCTATGATCTAAAACGTTATTCATAAAAATTTTATAATCAAAACTTCCTTTTTCTTCATCTTCTATTGTAACTTGACTTGAAAATGCCGAATAGCTGTTTTCTGTTCCTGGATATTTATCTGCAACAAAGTCGTTTAATTTTATGCTAAAAGGTAAATTTAAAACTTTAGAACCAAATTTTAAATCAATATCTAAACCACCTACTTCTATGGATTCCCACTGGTTATTAGTACCAACACCACCTAGAATATTTACTTTTTTTGTTTCTCTATTTGCAGTTACATTAACTACAATACCATCTTCGTCTACTTTTAATAATTTAGATTTTTTTACAATACCAAAATCGCCTTGAATTACGGGTTTTGGAAAAACCATTTGCATATTACCTATAATGTACCTTGAGCGCAGCATAAGTGGTTGAATGCTATCTTTAACCAACTTGCCTTGTGCCATGTTTGCCATTTGCAAGTATTCACCATCAAAAGGAGAATCTATGGTTAATCCATTTTCGTTTTCAACTATGTTTATTGCGCCTTTTTTAGGACTGTTTAAAGTAAAAATTATATTATGGATTTTTTGATCTTTACCAGATTCTAAATAGTGATTGTGTGGCGCACCATTTCCAGCTTCAACTATTTTTAAATAAGACTTTCCGGTATTATTGGGGATGATATCCTTTTCTGCATTAGAAACAAATTTATCTAGTGTTATTTTAACAGGAATAGTATCGTAAGTAGTATTAATGTTTAAGGTGTTATTTAGTCTTTCAGAAAAATCGACTTTTTGATCAATACGTAATCTTTGAGCAACATCATTAATTTTATAGTCGCCATTTATTAATGCTATAACGTAGGTTTTTTCAGAAAGAAAAACATTTTCAGTTTCACCTTCAAAAATTGGCATTTTACCTTCGTATCCAATATATCTGGTTACAAAAGCGCCAAAGAGAATTAAAATAAAAGATAAATGTAATGTTAAAGTTGCCCACTTCGCTTTTTTATATAAGCGAAATCTAAAAATATTACCTACAAAATTAACAACAAAAAGCGCTTGAATAACTTCAAACCACCACGCATTATAAATCCAATAACGAGAATAAGGCGTTGGTGAGGTTTCCATACCTGCATCCATAAAAGTACCAATACTCATGGCAACCGCAAAAACAATGAATAAAGTGGCTGTTAAACGTGTAGAAAAGAGGATTTTTGCGAGTTTATTTTGCATAATAATCAAGGCTATATTTAGCTTTTGCAAAGATAATCCTTTTTGTTTGTTTTATTAAATTGAAAATAAAGGAAATAATGTTAAATTTAATGGCAATTAATGGTCTTAATTATTATTTGATTTTTATTTTTAAGCATTTGTTATAAAGATCTAGAAAACATCTTTTTTATAAAGGAAGTGTTACTTATTTTAGCGGTATGATTTCAGTAATACTTTTAGGCGCAGGAAATATAGCCACTCACCTATTTAAAGCTTTTTATGCTTCTGAAGAAGTTAAATTAAAGCAATGGTATAATCGTAGTTTAAAGACTATTGATAAGTTTAAGCATAAGGTTGAAGTAACAGATAATTTAGCGTCTTTAGTAGATGCAGATGTTTATATTTTAGCAATAAGTGATGATGCTATCGAAGGTTTATCTAAGCAACTGCCTTTTAAAGATAAATTGGTTGTCCACACCTCTGGAAGTACAAGTTTATATGCGGTAGATATGAGACAGAAACGTGGTGTTTTTTATCCGCTACAAACCTTCTCCAAAGCGGCGGATTTAGATTTTAAAAACGTTCCTATTTGTATTGAAACTTTAAAGAAAACTGATTTGCCAATTCTAAAGCAATTAGCAGAAGCCATTGGTTGCAAAAGCCATAAAGTAAATAGTGACCAAAGGCAAGCGTTACATTTGGCAGCTGTATTTGTAAATAATTTTACAAATCAGCTTTATAGAATGGCACACGAAATTACTGAGCAAAATGGTGCAGAATTCGATATTTTAAAACCCTTAATTAAAGAGACTGCTAATAAAATTGAATCGCTCTCTCCTTATTTAGCACAAACAGGACCTGCTTTACGCAACGATAAAAAAACAATAAAAAGACATTTAAAACAATTAGAGAGCGACCAACATAAAGCCGTTTACGAATTGATAACCAAATCCATAAAAAAAACACATGGCATACAATAAAAGTTACAAGGAATATTTAAAAAACATTACCACTTTTATATTGGATGTGGATGGTGTTTTAACAGATGGCTCACTAACAATTACCTCTACAGGAGACATGCTAAGAACCATGAATGTAAAGGATGGTTATGCTCTAAAACAAGCATTAAACAAAGGTTACAATATTTGTGTTATTTCTGGAGGCACAAACGAAGGTGTTAGAAAGCGTTTAGAAAATTTAGGCTTTACAGATATTTTTTTAGGTGCACACGATAAATTAGTGCCTTTTAAAAAATTTCTTTTAGATAAAAATATAAAGTCGGAAAACGTGTTATATATGGGAGACGATATACCAGATATTCCTGTAATGAAATTAGTAGGTTTGCCTGCCTGCCCACAAGATGCTGTGCAGGAAGTTAAAAAAATATCGCACTATATTTCGCACAAAAAAGGTGGTAAAGGCTGCGTTAGAGATGTTATTGAACAGGTTTTAAAAGTGAAAACCGATTGGAATACTTGTGTCGATGTTTCTATTTAATACAATGGAGTTATGCTCTACTGTCAAAAAAACTAAAAATTTTAAACTTTGAACGTATTAAACCTTATCCGCTGGAATAACCTGTTAATAATTGCCTTTGTGCAACTCTTAATTAAATACGCACTATTTCCAGCCTTTGACATAGACACCACTTTAAGTGCTTTGAGTTTTATTATATTGGTAATTGCTACACTTTGCATTGCAGCAGGTGGATATATTATTAACGATATTTACGATATTGAAACCGATGCTATAAACAAACCAAACAAAGTTATTATTGGTAAAAGTATTACAGAAAGTACTGCCAATAAATTATATATTTTGTTCACTTTCATTGGTGTTTGTTTAGGTTTTTATCTATCTCATAAAGTTGGCAAACCAACATTTTTTGGACTTTTTGTAATTATTGCAGCCTCTCTTTATATTTATGCCTCTTATTTAAAACAAATTGCTATTGCTGGAAATATTATAGTATCAATACTAGTAGCCTTAAGTTTACTTATTGTTGGTATCTTCGAGCTTATTCCCGCAATAACAATTGAAAACAGAACGGTACAATCTACAATGCTAGAAGTACTAACAGACTTTGCCATTTTTGCATTGTTAATAAACTTTATTCGTGAAATTGTAAAAGATATTCAAGATGTAGATGGCGACCATAAAGTTGGTATGCAAACATTACCTATTCTATTTGGTAAAACCCGAACCTCTAAAATCGCAATGATTTTAACCCTGATAATAATAGCAATAATTGTGTATTATATTACCTCATTTTTGTTTATGCACGTTACAGTTATTGTCTATTATCTAATTGCGGTTGTTGGCCCATTAATATACATTGCTATTAAAATGGCTACAGCAGAAAATAAAACACACTTTAAACACATTAGTTTAATGCTTAAATTAGTAATGATTGCTGGAATGTTATCGATGCTCCTTTATAAATTAATCTTTTAACTATGCTAAACGAAAAACTTAAGAATCGGCATATTATTCTTGCTTCTGGTTCGCCTAGACGTCAGCAGTTTTTCAGAAATTTAGGTTTAGATTTTGAAATTCGTTTAAAAGATACCAAAGAAGACTACCCAAAAAAACTTTTACATTATGAAATTAGCGATTATTTAGCACAACTAAAATCTTTACCTTTTATTGAAGAATTAAGAGAAGAAGACATCTTGGTAACTAGCGATACTATTGTTTGGCATAAAAGCGGCGCATTAGGTAAGCCTAAAAATAACGACGAAGCGTTTACAATGCTAAAGTCTTTAAGCGACGACACTCATGAAGTAATTACCTCTATTTGCGTGCGTACTAAAATCTTTCAAAAAACTGTAAATGCAGTTACAAAAGTTACTTTTAAAGCCTTTACAAATCAAGAACTTTGGCATTATATTAAAACCTGCTCACCTCTAGATAAAGCTGGTGCTTATGGCATTCAAGAATGGATTGGACAAATAGGTGTTACTGGTATTGAAGGCTCTTATTTTAATGTTATGGGCTTGCCGACACATCTACTTTACGAAACGTTAAATACCATTGCAGACGAATATTAGATTTTTATTTTTATAAAAATACAATCCGATGAAAAAAACCAGACTTCTATTTGTACTATTTTGCTTATTAATTACTATTGTTTCTTGTAAAGAAAAAGAGAGCAATACTCTAGCAAGTACTAATAATAATAATAATATAAAAAATAAAACTTTAATCAAACCAAAACCCTTTAATCCCAATACAGCGTTTAATAACTATTGGTATGCTGGAGAGGCAGAAATATCTTCGTATAAATTAGTACAATCGCGATATGGAGAAGCACGAAATGGTACTGCTGTTTTGGTTTACGTAACAGAACCTTTTTTACAAGACAAACAAGTTAAAGCAGATTACATTAAACCATCTAATATTAATGTTTTAAAGCTAAATAGCATTAAAAACTTTAATACTGGTATTTATCCATATTCTATTATGCAAAGTACCTTTTATCCTATTACCAATAATCAACACGCCATTAAAACCAGCTGTTCCGTTCAAGAATGGTGCGGACATGCGTATACACAATTAAATAATAGAGATGTATTTGAAATAGATTCTCACTCTTATTTTGAAAATGAAGCAGATAGTAATTTTAAAATAGATAAAGCTGTATTAGAAAACGAAATTTGGACGCAATTACGTATCGACCCTAAAAGTCTACCTAGTGGTAATATTAAAGTTATTCCTGCTATAGAATTTATTCGCTTAAAGCACAAACCAATTAAAACTTATAATGCATCTGCTAAATTAAAAAAAGGAATTTACAGTCTTTACTATCCAGAATTAAACCGAAAGCTAATTATAAATTTTAATCCAGAATTTCCTCACGATATCTTGAGTTGGGAAGAAAATATTAACGGCAATATTACAAAAGCAAGTAAATTAAAGACAATAAAATCTGCTTATTGGACTAAAAATAGCAATAAAGACCAAGTGTTAAGGAAAATGTTATTATTAGAATAAAAACACACCTATCTTTGCTTAAAAATTAATAGTATGTTTTTAGAAAATTATCAATCTGAGCTTATAAACACTGCCATAATTCTAGCTATATTTATTCTTATAAGAATAATAGGAAAAATGACCATTAGAAAAATTGGTGAAAAAAGTGGCGTTAACGATGCTAGAATCAATCTTATTTCAAGATATTACACAGGAACTTTATTAGTTATTTTTCTCTTTGTAGAGGCCTATATTTTTGGTGCGGAGATTAAAGAAATTTCAGTTGTATTTTCCTCTGTATTTGCAGTAATTGGAATAGGATTATTTGCCATTTGGTCTATATTAAGTAATGTTACTTCTGGTATAATAATGTTTTTTTCTTTTCCATACAAAGTTGGCGATAAAATAAAAATTCACGATAAAGACTACCCTATAGAAGCTATAATAGAAGACATTCGCGCCTTTCAATTACATCTTAGAGTGGATTCTGGCGACTTAGTTACCTATCCAAATAACTTAATTCTTCAAAAAGCAGTAACTTTAGTACAGAAAGACGCTATCGACAATTTTAGCGATTTTAGTTAATAATAAATTTATGGCGAAAAAAAAACCTAAAAAACGTACACAAAATTACAAAAAGCATGTTGGTCAAATACCAGGAGCTTTAGTATATAATGGAACAAAGGAGTCTTCAAACTTATTTATAGAAACCTTCGATTACAATACAGATTTTGTAACCGAAAAAGAGTTAAAAACGGTAGAAGAAGTATTTAGTTATAAGTTAACAGATAGTGTGACATGGATAAACCTTAATGGCTTAAACCATATTGATGAGATTGAAAAACTAGGTAAGCATTATAATCTACATCCATTAGTTTTAGAAGATATTGTAAGTACCAATCAACGTCCAAAAATTGATGAATATGAAGACTATATTTTTTTAGTTTTAAAAATGATGTATTACGATGCCGATGAAAAAATAATATCAGAACAAGTAAGTTTTATTTTAGGAAAAAATTATGTACTTTCATTACAAGAAGCAGAAGGTGATGTTTTCGATTCACTTCGTGAGCGTATTCGCCAAGCTAAAGGTAGAATTAGAAATTTAGGCTCAGATTATTTACTATATGGTTTAATAGACTCTGTGGTAGACCATTATTACGCGATTATAGAAACTATGGGTAATAAAATTGAAGATCTTGAAGATAACTTATTCGAAGGTTTAACTAAGGGCGAAATTACCACAGAAATTCAAAGTTTAAAACGAGAAGTACTAAAAGTTAGGCGTGCTATTTTTCCACTTCGAGAGATTATAAATCGTATCGATAAAAGCGAAAATAAATTAATAGACGAAAAAACATTGCATTATTTTGCAGATGTTTACGATCACATCGTACAAGTGTCTGACACTATAGATATTTACCGCGAAATGATTTGGGGATTAATGGATATGTACATGACAACCATTAGTAATCGCATGAATGAGGTTATGAAAGTGCTAACCATTATTGCCACTATTTTTATACCACTAACCTTTATTGCTGGTATTTATGGGATGAATTTTGATAACATTCCAGAACTGCATTATAAATATAGTTACCATATTCTTTGGGTAGTTATGATTGTTGTGTTTTTAGGAATGTTGTATTATTTTAAACGGAAGAAGTGGTTGTGAGTGGAGTTTAAATTCTCTTATATTTAATTAAACTAATACAGTTTTGTTTTTATATAAACGATTGACTTATAAAATGAATAAGCCAATCGCCTTTTGTTAATTATTAAAATATGTTATCCTTATTAAGAATCAAAGGATAAGAATTTCTTCTTTGCTTTGTTAAACCATTAAAAAATGCAATAATTTTATTGTTTTCTATTATAAATGGGTTAATAATTTTATTATTAACGACTAAAAAATATACTTTGTTATAATCGTTATATGGAATGTCTAGTTTTGTTGGTACACTTTTAAGTGAATAAATTAACTTAGCAAGATGGGTAGAATAGTTTATGATCAAAGTTTTAAAAAAACCTTAGTAGAATTGTTAAATTCGGGTAAA
>Ga0079203_1000767_pt1 | contig 25147 bp, 30 predicted proteins | sample PorBlaMBantryBay_FD_68602 | JGI IMG/M metagenome (GOLD analysis project Ga0079203, IMG submission 68602) | Marine algae microbial communities from Bantry Bay - Bantry Bay, Ireland | ecosystem: Host-associated > Algae > Red algae > Blade | place: Bantry Bay, Ireland
CCGCAAACTTGCTAAAAATTCAGATTTTGAGTATTTTTTTCAGCGTTTAGAATGTCAAAAGTCAGCAATTTTTATTTTCTTTTTTCCGTTTGAGAAAATTTTTCGCCAATTGTGGCTAACAACGTCGTGAACGGAGTTGAACATCCTTACGGTTATAATGGAAAGGAAGAACAGGAAGAACTTGGATTAAATTGGCACGACTTTGGCGCAAGAAATTATGATGCTACTTTAGGAAGGTGGATGAATCTTGATCCGCTTTCTGAAAAATTTTATGAATGGTCTCCTTATAATGGTATGATGAACAACCCTATGTTCTTTATAGACCCAGATGGTCGTCAAGCTATGGCACCAATATATGATACCGATGGAGCATTTTTAGGAACAGATGACCAAGGTTTGCAGGGCAAAGCTATTGTTATGGATAAAAAAGACTTCAAACAAGGAATGTCTCACGATAAAGCTCTAACTAAAAGTAAAGGAGCTGAAGGTTTAAGTAGCAAGGAAGCAGGTTCAAAGTTATTAAATCATTACAATGGTTTAAAAGACAGACCTGATTATGATGGTGTGTTGACATTTGCTGAAGTGACAAAATGGTCTAATGAAGGTAGTGGAGAATCTCTATTTGTTGATGCAAGTAAAATTAATTTGAATTCAATAAACACAAGTGTTTTTGACGGTAAAGAAAATTCATTGTCAATTGACTTTTTTGGTTTAACGGTAAATAGTGATGCTAATCAATATCCGCATCCAGAGACAGGTCCTGTTTATGGTCATATTCAAGTTACATTATTTAATTCAGAAACTGGGGCTGTAAAACTCGGAGCAGGAAGTACGTTATTGGATAGACACGATTTTGCTAACCCTACCTTAAGTAAAATAAACGATTATCTATACCCAGGAACCCCAAGACTTTAATATATACTGTGCACCTTGTACTTCTAAAATCCGTACAGCAGCAGAAGTTAAACAGTTTAGACAGGAGGTAAATAAAGTAATGGGTGAACGCCCTAAATATTAAAAATATGGAAAGAAAGTCTAAAATTGTATTATTGATGCTTTTCGTTATTGTTGCTTCTTGTTCGTCATATTGGGAACAACAAGAAAAACATCTTTTACCCAAATCTTACAGCTTAAATGAAAGAGTAACCACAGAGTCGGGAATTACGACATTTAATCAATACAAAATAAGTAATAGAATTGATAAAAAGGATTTAGTGGATTTCCCTCAATATGGTATGGAAGGAAGAGAATGGAAAATCACGAAATGGCATAAACCTTCTGAAATAGAGATACTTAATTTAAAATCTTTTTTGAAAGAAAAAGATAATCAAGATTTTTCAAAAGTTATATTAGATTCTCTTGATAAACAAGACAATTATTTGATTGCTTATGCGTACGACATTGACGATTCTAATCTATCAAATGAAAATTACGAAATACATAATTGGATGGATTTTTACTATTTAAATATAGATAAAGGAAAATTAATGCATATTAGTTACGGTAAGTTTTAAAAGTAAAAGCCCCAACTAGCGCTAGTTTGCAACTAGTGCCCACAACGATAAGAACAGCAAACAACCCAACGTAAGTAAACCATGTAAGCAATAGTACTAGCATTTGCTAATACGGTTACAATAATAACAAAAAGCTACGCTACAAGTATATCTTTTTGTATTTTAGTGTTATTATGAGTAGAAAGTACAAGTTTCCTCCGCTAGCGCTAGTTTGCAACTAGTGCCATCAACGCTAGAAACAGCAAACAACCCAACATAAGTAAACCATGTAAACAATAGTAATAGCATTTGCTAATACGGTCTACAATAATAACAAAAAACTACGCTACAAGTATATCTTTTTGAATTTTAGTGTTGTTATGAGTAGAAAGTACAAGTTTCATAATAAGTCAGGTTTATACTTTGTTAGTTTTGCAACCGTAAATTGGATAGATGTATTTACAAGACAAATCTATTTTAATGTTTTAGCAGATAGTGTAAGTTACTGTCGTAAAGAAAAAGGAATGGAATTATATTGTTATTGTTTTATGCCAAGCCATGTCCATTTTATATTTAGAAGTGTTAACGAACAACCATCAGAGCTACTATAGAGATTTTAAACGACACACTTCCAAGAAAGTTATAGAAACAATAGAAGGTAATGCACAAGAAAGTAGAAAAGAATGGCTACTATGGTTATTTAAACAAGCTGGAAAAAAACAAGGAAATATTACAAACTATCAATTTTGGCAACACCATAACAAACCAATAGAGTTGTGGAGTGATAAAGTAATAAAACAAAAGATAAATTATATTCACAATAATCCTGTGGAGAGTGGTTTTGTAACAAACCCAATAGACTGGAAATATTCCAGCGCAAGAAATTACCAAGGTGATAAAACAATTTTAGAAATAGATAGTGTTGGGTTTTTAGCTTAAAATACTATAAAAGTTATTAATATACTAAAGTGATCGCTCGTAATAAATAAGCGTTAGTTAAAGTGAAAAGGTTTATAAAAAAAGCCAGCACGCTACTTAAGCCTTAAAAGACACATTATAAATGATAATTAAAAAGCCTTGTAATAGTGATTATTATTTTTATATTTACACAAATACTTTAAATATAATGGCAAGGTATATTTTACTTCTTTTTGTTGCAAACTTTATATTTAGCTGTAGAACTATAGCTATTAACCACAAACCTCAAGTTTTAACATCTCAAAGTTTACAACTAGGCGCAATTGGCGAGCAAAAGAGGTTTCTTTTAGAGTACGATTATTACCATACGGCTTTACCAAATTACCAGCAACCTATAAAACTGCAGGTTACAAATACAAAATTCAATACAGCCTCTTACAAGGCCTTTACAAAGGCTAAAATTAAACAAACTTCTAATGTTAATATAATTTATAGTGATACTTTGCAAAACAAACCAAAGTATGTGAAATTAGATTTTTTAGATCGAATTGCAATTTTAAATTCATTAAATAGTAAAGAAAATTTAGAAGTATTTAAGTATTTAAAAAATAAAAATAACGCTCATATTATAACTGGTATTGCTTTGGCATTAACGCCAACTAATATGGAAGCTTTGGAAATTGCAGACGAAGTTTTTTTAGAAAATTTTGGTATTAAAAATTATGTTTTGGCTACTTATAAAGATAAAGAACGCTTAAGCACTATAAAGTTTACAGATGGAATTGTTTTTGCATACCAAACATCGAGTTTTTGTTGGAAACAAGATGAGAAATATAAATTAAAAATTGCAGATTTAGTAAATTATGGTGGTAAATGTGTAAATAAAACTTACAATTATTCCAAACGAGCAGAAAAAGAAATTAATTATTATAAGTTTTAAACATGAAACATAGTATATTACTATTTGCCTTATTGTTAAGTTGCGATGCAATAATTGAAGTTAAAGATATTTCTAAAGATCGTGTTGCTATAATATCTCCAGGAGATAGTGCTGTAATAACTTCTACAAATTTAAATTTCTTGTGGAATGAAGTTGATGAGGCAATGCAATATAAACTGCAAATTGCAAAGCCTAATTTTCAAAGTATAGTGACTATTCTAGAAGATACCAGTATTACTGATACCCGTTTCTCCAAAATTTTAAGTACAGGAGACTATCAATGGCGTTTAAGAGCAGAAAACTCAGAGTACCAAACTAGCTACACAACTTATAGTTTTAGTGTAGTTGAAAGCGAAGTTGAAAATTTAACTAATACAGCGGTAACATTATTAGCACCAGCAAATTCTGTAATTTTTTCAACTAGCGACGTTATCAATTTTTCATGGGACACAGTTGCAAATGCAGAAGAGTATACCATACAAATTGCAAGACCAAACTTTGAAAATGCTATAGAAATTATTAGAAATGAAACTATAGACACTACAAGTTTCTCTGTTTCTAATTTGGCTGCTCAAAATTATCAATGGAGAGTAAAAGCAAAAAATTCTAATTCTGAAACTAGTTACACATCTCAAAACTTTACTGTTGAAGAATAAAAAAACATATGTTTTAATAGTTGCCGTTTTAAGTTTATGGGGAACCATTGGATACAAGATATATAGTGGCTTAAAACCAGAAGTTCCTAAGCGGATTGCCAATAATTTTAACAAAAAATTGCAACCAAAAAATGTAACAGAGGATAATTCTTTTTCTCTCGTAAAATTAGAGAGAGATCCGTTTTTGGGTACAGTATATCAAGATATTAAAAACAAAGGCACACTTAAAAAAAAAGTATCTAATAAAATTGATAGTAGGTTAATCCCTAATGTAAAATATAATGGTTTAATAAAGAACAAACACTCAAGTAATGAGGTATTTATAGTAAACATTAATAATTCACAATATCTTTTAAAAAAAGGGCAAATAATTGACAGTATTAAACTTTTATCTGGAGATAAGAATAAAATTTCTGTTGACTACAAAGGTAATTTACAAACCATAACACGCAAATAATGGGTACAAGTAAAATTAAAGCTGGTGCATTGCAGTTTACACTTTTTGTAACTGTAATAATTGCTTTACTACTCATGAGTTCAATTTTACTAATACATACGCATAAACAATTTAAATTACAAAGCAATATAATTATAGAAACTGCCAAAAATGCCAATAGAGGTATTATTTACGCTTTGCATAATAATTTAAATTTAGGTGAATTCGCACCTGTGGATATTGCGAATGAAGATTATAAATTTTTAAAAGTACACCGTGAATTTTGGGGGATTTTTGATAAAATTACGTCTTATTCGCAAATAAAAAATAAAAAATATAAGAAGGTGGCTTTATTAGGAGCTTGGCAGCCAGAGACTAATAAAACGGCATTATATTTAAAAGATAATTATATGCCTTTAGTTTTAGTAGGTAACACTACCATTCAGGGCATTGCTTATTTACCCAGTAAAGGTGTTAAGGCAGGAGCCATTTCTGGAGAATCTTATCATGGGACTCAACTTATTTATGGAGAGTCTAGAAAAGCTTTAGAATTTCCTAAAATAAATTCCAAAATAAGTAAAATGTTAGGAAGTTTACAATACAAGATTGATGGTATTGATACTAGTCAATTTCTAGAGGCAAACTCGGGTAATATTTATAAAAATTCATTTTTAAATCCAGTACAAGTATTATATTCAAATGACGTTATTAACTTAAAAAAAGTTAAATTAATTGGTAATATTATTGTACAATCAAAGAAAAAAATTGTAGTAGAGGCATCATCAATTTTAAAAGATGTAGTGCTTATAGCACCCAAAATTGAGATTAAACAAAATTTTAAGGGTAGTTTACAAGCTTTTGCTAGCGTAAGTATTAGTGTAGGTAAATCTTCACAATTAAATTTTCCTACGGCATTAGTAGTAAATGACCTTAACAAAGATATACAAGGCAGTAAAGGGAAAGATTTTTTTTCAAAAAATATAACAATAGGTAATAATGCAATAATTAAAGGTGTGTTAATTTATTTAGGTGGCAATAAAAACAAGAAATTTAAACCTCAAATTGTATTGAATGAAAATGCAAAACTTATTGGTGAGTTGTATTGTAATAAAAATACGGAATTAAGAGGTACAGTTTATGGTAGTGTTTATAGTTATAATTTTATAGCTAATAAATTTGGCTCTATATATCAAAACCATATATTTAATGGTAATATAAAGACTAATAATTTGCCAAAACAATATTTAGGACTACTATTTACAAATTCGAAAAAAGAGGTTCTAAAATGGTTGTATTAAAAAAAAACAAGCAGTGCTGTAAACTTATGGTTTATAAATGCAATACAAACCATCTTGAATCCGCATATTTTGGTAAAATTAAAGCTTCAACTTTAATGGAAACTTTAGTAGCCACTGCACTTATTGTAATTGTATTCATGATAAGTTGTTTTATTTTAAATAATATTTTTTTAAATTCAATAAAAAATACTAATACGCAAACTGTAAAGGTGCATTTAAATGAATTACAATATTTAATAATACACAAAAAAATAGAACTGCCTTATTCTGAAAATTTTAAGAATTGGGTTATAAACGTGGAAAAGTTTTATAACTCAAATGAGTATATTATTGAATATGAAGCTATAAATAAAAGTACGAATAAAAAAGTGAACATTATTGAACATGCATTTAACTAATAAGATCAAAGCGTTTACACTAAGCGAAATGATTGTGGTACTTATAGTAACAAGTATTGTGGTTGGTTTAGCATTTTCAGTCCTAAGGTTAGTCCAAAAGCAAATGTACACTATTCAACAACACCATGCTAACAATGTGGAATTAGATAGATTGGAAACTATTTTATGGTTAGATTTTAATAATTATTCAACTTTAACCTATAATGAATTAAGTAATTCAATTAAATTCTCAAATGCAATGGATTCTGTATCATATAAATTTTTAGATGATAAAATAATAAAAAAAGAAGATACTTTTAACGTTAAATGGCTAAGTAAAAAAGTTTATTTTGAAGGTGAAGTATGTACAAAAGGATACATTGATGCACTAAAGATAGAAACTTCAAAAACGTATTATGAAAGGAAACTATTTATATTTAAAAAAAATGATGCAACTTTATTTTTAAATTAATGGGTTTCCAATTAAATAATATTGTAAGAGATTCTGAAGAGGAAAATGAAATTTTTAAAAAACCTTCTTTTCTCGAAAGGGAAATTAGTATCTTTAAAACTACTTTTTCTAACAAAATAAAAGAAGATTTTTATTCAGAATTAAGCGTTTTACTCGAAGCCGGAATTACTTTAAAAGATGCCTTAGGCTTAATACAGAAAGCACTTAAAAAAAAATCTCATCAAGATAAAATTAAAAATATTTCTAAGGCCATTGTTTCTGGCTTATCATTATCAGATGCTATTAAGACTCAAAAAGACTTTACAGATTACGAATATTACTCTTTAAATATAGGGGAAGAAACTGGCACGCTCAAGAAGGTTTCCAAACAGTTAAGTGCATTTTATGCTAGAAAAAACAAACAGCGAAGAAACTTAATAAGTGCACTAACCTATCCAATTATAATTTTAATTACTGCGTTACTTGTTATCATTTTTATGTTGCGATATGTGGTACCTATGTTTCAAAATATTTTTAAGCAGCAGCAAGTAGAACTACCTGCGATAACACAGTTTATAATTTTTCTTTCAAATTTTTTGAAAAATTATTTTTGGTTTATCGCACTTTTAGTAATTTTATTTGTTTTTCTGCGAACTTTTCTCAATAAAAAAAAATGGTATAGAAAAACTATGGATGTTTTTATTTTAAAAATACCGTTTATTGGAAATTTTGTTAAATTGGTTTATCTATCTCAATTTTTACAGTCTGTTTCTTTGCTAACGGCATCAAAAGTTCCTTTAATTGACAGTATAAAACTTGTAAAAAAAATGATTGATTTTTATCCCTTACAAGTCGCATTAGAATCCGTTGAATCTAACATATTAAGAGGGAAATCTTTAAGTGAAAGTTTAAAGCAAAGCAAATTGTTTGATTTTAAATTAATTGCTTTAGTAGAAGTAGCAGAAGAAACGAATAGAAATGAATTTATCTTTAATCGTTTAACACAACAGTATAATGAACAAGTTGAACAGCAGTCTAAATTATTGTCTACACTAATAGAGCCTATAATTATATTAATTGTGGGCATTTTAGTCGGTCTAATTCTAATAGCGATGTATCTTCCAATGTTTAAATTAAGTAGCGTTTTAGGCTAAATACAGCGGATATATTATTTTGAACTATCAAAGAAATTGTATAGTATAGAGTGGAGGAATTATTATTGACATATGATTATAAAACTTACATAATTAATGCGATTCTGCCATCATTGTTAAAACTTTTCTTTAATTGAAACGCCTTTAGGAGATTTTAAATTAAGCCCAGCATACGACTTGTTAAATAGTAGAATTCATATTGAAGATAGAGATTTTACACTAGCGGAAGGGCTTTTACCTCCAAATCTCACAAAAGGGAAAGTTAAAGAGTAATTCTTTAAACTAGGAGAATTAGCAGATGTTTCAGGAAATCAAGTCGATAATGTTTTTAAAGCTATAACTAGTAATGAAGAACAAGTGCTTCATTTAATAGATGTTTCTTTTCTTAATGATAAAATAAAGCGAAATTATAAGCAAGAGTATCAAACACGACTGAAAAAACTACGACGCTATTAAGTTACAAATAGTCAGAAGAAAATTAACACGCACAATAAAATCAGATTAATCAGAAATTTTTGGAGAAATTTTGTTTAAACTTAAAAAACCATAAATTTAATTAATATTTGTATCTATTTTGCACCTCATATCTTATTAAGTATTGTTAATTCTACATATTTAAGTACTGTATCGGGAAGTAATTAAGCTTATAAATTTTAAATTATCGATTAATATCTAATTATTATTATTATGATAGCTTATTAATTCTGTTCTTCATTTAAAAGTATAGAAACATCCTTTTCAACGAGTTTCCAAATCGTATTTACATTTATAAAATTATTCTCTCCATTTAAAGATTTAGAAAGTGTGAATAAATATTTTTTTATGTAAATTTCTTTAAGTTCATCCTTAACCAAGTCCTTACCGTCTAAAACAATAAAAGAAATTAAAGATCTAATAATCTTAGCTAATTCAACTTTGGTGACATTTTTATGTTCAGGTATCAATACTTAATTTTTAATTGGGAAGTAAATTTACTATAATATATACTAGTTGTATTTAACGTATTAATAAATTTCTTATTTTTAGGTTAAAGGTTAATAAATCTGCTAAAATGTTGAAAAATATGTTTTTTTAAATTTCATTGAACTCATCTGTAAGTTTTTACAAATTTTTTAATACGTTTTTCATTATAACTTATTTTACCAATTAGTAGCTAATTAGTTAAAGCAATTTTGCATTTGTATTTTAATCTTCAGAAAAAAATTATTGTATGATATTTACTAGATAATTAAATAAGTGGTAGTATTTTTTCAAATTAATATTCATTTATCTTGCATTCGTTTTAGTTTTAGTAAATATAACTAAGTTAAAAATTGTAAATATTTATAATAGAATTAAAACTTAAGATAAATAGACTTTAATAAATAAGATAAAATCCTCTTTCTTTTGACTCTCACAGGTCTTTAAATAAGTAAATTGACTACTGCTTAATACGCATACAAAAACCTCTAATTCTTTTATTTCTTCTGTGTATTCATCTACAATGGTAAGCTTCTTTACTTTTCGCATCTCTATTTGTTTGTTTGCCATAATCTTTATATTAAAAAAAAGACTATTTATAACTTACAAATAGGATTAACTTTTTAGTGGCTCAATTTAGTCCGTTTTACTATTCTCAATCTAATCCGCTGCTAGTGGAACACCTTATTCGTTTTTTGCACACAACTAAAAAAACACAAAAAATAATTTAATAATGCGTTGTACTATAGCTAACAATAAGCCAATACTAGTAACTTTTTTAAGCTGTACTTCTGGAAGTTTGTTTGCCGCAATAGAAATAAAAACATTACTATCTATACCGTATAATTTCAAGTAAGGTTAGATTTTATAATGCAAATATAGCTTTTAATGTAAAGAGTAAATCTAACATAACTATCTAGTTTTTATAATTGGTTTAGCTGTTTTTGCCGTGCCTTTTAATTTCTTAGATTCTCCAATATAAGAGTACTCGAAAGTATAGCTTGAATCTGTTGTAGATACAATTTTTAAATGAATGTCATTTTTATCTGCCATTCTTTTAGGTTTTATAGTCTTAAAAATTACTTCACAATCGTTTATCCATCTCACTTGGGAAGAATCAATTTTATTATCGTAAGTCTCTATTTGTAAATTTTCGGTTCTTTCTATATAGCCTATTTTTTCAACATCGTTTTCTAAATAGCTAAATTCAAAAAAACCAGTTTTAAAATCTGAGCAATTTCTTTCTGGTTGAGTGCAACTAACAATAAAGTAAAATATTAAAAGTGTATTCTTCATTTTAAAATTATTTAAAACAAAACTACAAAATGAATGTAATAATAATAACCTTTTTAACTAATCTCTGAGAATCGCGTATTTTATTTTTTAATTATTAGATTTCTTAATTCTCAAAATTTGAAAAGCTACCATCCTTATAAAAAATGATAATACGATCAATGTCTTTTTTTGAATTTTTTATGATTTGATTTTCGTTAGAAATTTTTATTTGTAATTTTTCTGTTTCAGCATTTGAAAATAAATCTTCAGGTTTTTCTTTTTCCTCAATTTTCGATTCCTCAATCTTTGGCTGTTCATTTTTATTTGAAGGAAAATTTCCTTTACCATTTAATAGCCAATACAATTCAACTTCAGGAAAAGAGGAGAGTATTTTTAATACGAACTCTAAACTTGGTTTATTTCTTCCAGAAAGAATATGCGAAATACTAGAACGTTGCACGCCAATTTTTTCGGCAAAAGAGGAAGCGCTTTCGCCATAATAATCAATTATTTTTTTAAGCCTTTTAGTAAAATCTTCGTTGTTAATCATTGTAACACAAATGTAAACAATCTTACACACATATAGTGTTTACAAATGTATAATTAACAATGTAATGTGTTACTATTTTAATAAAAACTAATCAATAATATTAAATATTTACTTTAATTAAAATTATTTAATATACTGATAATCAATAAAATAAAGTTAATATAAAATAATTTATTGTTTAGCTATTAACTGCTTAGTAAAACTATGTGTTTTTAGCTCTATTTGTTACACATGTAAATTACAAATATAACAAATGATGTTTACAATTGTAAATTATATAATGTTTACATTTGTAAAATAAACTAATTTTTTATGTTGGATAACCCCTTAAATTCTATTTTTAAAACACATAAAGAATCTACTCTTTTTGGTAGATATATTAATACAGAACACATAACACCACTTCTAAAAAAACATGCTAGAAATTTTAAAATTGAAGTTATAGGACAATCGGTTTTAGAAGAAAGTATCTACTCTATTAAAATTGGATTTGGTAAAAAAAAGATATTAATGTGGTCTCAAATGCATGGAAACGAATCGACAACTACAAAATCTATTTTCGATTTACTTAATTTTTTTGGTAATGATTCTAATTCAAAATCTATATTAAAAGCCTGTACAATAGTTATTGTTCCCATTTTAAATCCTGATGGAGCTAAAGATTACACAAGATTGAACGTTAACAAAATTGATTTAAATAGAGATGCTCAAAACCTTACTCAACCAGAGAGTAGAGCATTAAGGGCTCTTTACAACAAATTTAAACCTCACTATTGCTTTAATTTACATGGACAGCGTACTATATTTAGTGCTGGAAGTACAAGTAATTCTGCTAGTTTATCTTTTCTATCTCCTGCTCAAGACAGCAATTGTACTATTACAGATAATAGAAAAGTAGCCATGTCTTTAATAGTTAAAATAAATACCATGCTGCAAAAAGAATTGCCAAATCAAGTTGGTATTTACGATGATACTTTTAATATTAATTGTATTGGCGATACATTTCAAAGTTTTAACGTACCCACTATACTGTTTGAAGCTGGCCACATTGCAAATGATTATGATAGAGAAGAGGTAAGACGTTATGTTTTTAAGTCTTATTTAACTGCTTTAAATACTATTACTAATGATGAAATTCATTTAAAAGATTATCGCGAATATTTAACAATTCCGCAGAATGAAAAATTATTTTTCGATGTTATTATTAAAAATGCACTTTACAACAATAAGTTATTAGACATTGCTATTCAATTTCAAGAAAAATTAATAGGTGATACAGTATGTTTTATTCCAAAAGTTGAGAGAATCGCAAAATTGAATAGTTTTTTTGCTCATAAATACTTGGATGCCAATAATAGCGAGGTTTTAGATGGTGATAACAATGCATTAACTGTTGGTAGCGAAAAGGATTTCGTGTTAATAAACAATGCTAAATTTTCATTAAAACTTAAATAATCCACATTTTTGGTATGGATAATTTAATAAAAATGTATTATTTTTGATATTTATATAATAAAATAAACAAAATGGCAAAATTTAAACTAGACGAAGTTGATCATCAAATTTTAGAGATGTTGATTGACAATACAAGAGTTCCTTTTACAGATATCGCTAAAAAATTATTAATATCTGCTGGAACGGTTCATGTTAGAGTAAAGAAAATGGAAGATGCAGGAATTATTAAAGGCTCTTCGCTCACATTAGATTATAAAAAATTAGGATATTCATTTATAGCGTATGTAGGTGTTTTTCTAACTAATACATCGCAAACACAATTTGTTTTAGAGCGTATAAATAAGATTCCATTTGTTACAGTAGCACACATTACCACAGGAAAATTTAACGTTTTTTGTAAAATTAGAGCAAAAAACACTGAGCATGCAAAAGATATTATTTTTATGCTAGACGCAATTGAAGGTGTTTACAGAACAGAAACAATGATTTCTTTAGAAGAAAGTATAAACGATAAAAAACGTTTAATGCACGATATATTTAATTCTATCTAGAAATTAAAATTTTAAAAATAAGCCCTTTAGCTATCTTGTTAAAGGACTTCTTTTTAAATTTATAATTATTAATTATGCGAGTTACAGATTTAAAAGATGGTGAGTATTTGCCTTATTTTCAACCCTATATAAATAAAATTGGCGATTTAATACTTTTAGATGGTTTAGTAGATGGTCTAGAAAAAACTATTATTTTTTTTAAATCTATACCTACTAAAAAACTAGAGTACCGTTACGATGCAAATAAATGGACAATTAAAGAAATAATAAATCACTTAATAGATTCAGAACGTGTGTTTGCTTATAGAGCATTACGTTTTGCAAGAAAAGACAAAACTGCTGTTGCTGGTTTTGAGCAAGATGATTATGTTATAGAAAGTAATGCAAATAATAGAAGTATAGACGATTTATTAAAAGAATATAAGTTTATAAGACAATCTACTATAGCACTTTATAAAACATTTAGTAGCGATAGCGACATTTTAAAAAGAACTGGTATTGCAGGCGGAGGAGCGGTTTCTGTTCGTGCTTTAGGTTTTTTAATTGCTGGACACGAGAAACACCATTGCGATGTTATAAGGGAACGGTATTTATAAATTTTTATTGGTCTTAAAATTAGTTAAAGCTATGCACTTTAGGTCAATGAATATTTGGAGCATTATAGAAAACCAGACGATGGATATGTAAAGAATTTTTTCGTTGAGAAATGAGCATTTCGGTGACTTTAAGTCACCAGCCCAAACCTATGGATTTTAAGTTCATAGTGGTTTAGTTTTTTTTGTAAAATTTAAAAGCTCCTAATATAGCTTCGTTATTAACTATACAATTTATTTTAGGTTTTCCAATAGCATCTAGTAACACAAAATTAATATTGCCATGCTCGTTTTTCTTATCGTATTTTAATAATTCGATAATAGGTAAGTGGTCTTCTTCATCAATTTCTACTTCACCATAAATGCTTTTAATTGTATTTTTGATGCTTTTACTTTTTTCTTCAGAAAAACCACAATATTTAACAGAAAGGTAATTGGCCATAATAATACCAATAGCAATTGCTTCACCATGCAATAAGCGCTCCTTGTTGTCGTTTTCCATAAAATACGATTCTATCGCATGACCTAGAGTATGACCGTAGTTTAAAGTTTTACGCAAGCCTTGTTCTGTTGGGTCTTGAGCCACGATATTTTTTTTAATAATAATGGACTCGTAGATTAAATCATTTAAATTTTCTATCGTAAATTGCGATAACTTTTTAAGTTTATTCCAGTATTTTTCATCGTAGATTAGTCCATGTTTTAGCATTTCGGCTAAGCCAGAACGCATTTCTAATTGTGGCAGTGTTTTTAAATAAAAGGTGTCTACTACAATTAATTTTGGTGTGTTAATAACGCCAATTTGGTTTTTTAAAGTACCTAAATCTATTCCAGTTTTTCCTCCAATAGATGCATCTACCATTGCTAGCAAAGACGTAGGAATATTAATAAAATCTATACCTCTTTTAAAAGTAGAAGCCACAAAGCCACCTAAATCTGTAATAACACCTCCACCAATATTAATAACAAGACTTTTTCTATCTGCTCCATATTGAGATAAAGCTTCCCATAGACCTAAACAAATATCAAGATTTTTAGACTCTTCACCAGCGTCAATTTCTAAAATATCGTAAGTAATATCAGTATCGATTTTGGATAAAAAAATAGGCACACAATCTATATTAGTATTACTATCACATAGAATAAAAACTTTAGAATACTTTATTGCTTTTAAATGTTGGTTCAAAGCTTTGTAACCTTCATTATTAAAATAAATAGTGTAATCTTGTGTTGTAATAGAAGTCATTTAAAAGTATATTAATATAATGTAAAAATACATACTTTTAAAAGAAATATAACTTAGTTAATTTATATTTGTATAAATACTTATCCATTTAAAATGATATCTAAAAACATCTTCGATAATACAGAAGTCGCTTTTGCTTTAAAAAGTGACTCTCAATTGGATCGTGCTTATTTTTTATTTAAAATGATAGCAAACGAGCCATTGGTTCGCATTGGTACAGCAGCAACAAGGTTTGCTTTAAATGCAAAGCTTCCAGTAGAAGGTTTAATTAGAGCAACTGTGTTCGATCATTTTTGTGGAGGAGTAAACGAAGAAGATTGTTTACCAGCAATAGATAAAATGTATTCTGCAGGCGTGTGTTCGGTTTTAGATTATTCGGTAGAAGGTAAGGCATTAGAAAACCAATTTGATAGTGCAGAGGCACGATTATTAAAAATTATTGATTTTTCAGATAAAAAAGAAGCAATGCCAATAGCAGTTTTTAAACCAACAGCATTAGGACGTTTTGCATTGTTTAAAAAAAAAGGAGAAGGTAAAACCTTTACTGTTGATGAGGCAGCAGAATGGAGTAGAATAGTAGCACGTTTTAATACCATTTGTAGTTTAGCAAAATCTAAAGATGTTAAAGTCTTAATTGATGGAGAAGAAAGTTGGATGCAAGATGCGGCAGACGATTTAATCGAAGACATGATGAAGCTTCATAATAAAGATGTAGCTATTGTTTACAATACATTACAGACGTATCGCTGGGATAGATTAGAGTATTTAATGGCATCACACGAGCGTGCAAAAGCAGGTGGTTATAAGTTAGGCTATAAAATAGTTCGTGGTGCTTACATGGAAAAAGAGCGCGATAGAGCTCAAAAAAATGGATACGACTCTCCAATTTGTGCAGATAAGAAAACTACAGACGATAATTTTAATAATTGCCAACGTTACATTTTAGAAAACCTAAACGATATTTCTATATTTATAGGGACTCATAACGAAGAAAGTTCTTATATGGCTTTAAAACAAATGGAAATATTAAATATAAACAAAGAGGATAATCGTGTGTGGTTTGGCCAATTATACGGCATGAGTGATCATATTAGTTTTAATCTTGCAAAAAGTGGTTATAATGTGGCAAAATACTTGCCATTTGGGCCAGTTAAAGATGTTATGCCTTATTTAATTCGTCGTGCTGAAGAAAACACCTCTGTTGCAGGACAAACAAGTAGAGAGTTGTCTTTATTAAAGAAAGAGCGCAAACGCCGAAAAAATTAATTCAAAATTTCTATAGTATTAATGGTTGCAATTTTTTTGCAATTTTCAACTAAGATTCCAGTATTATTACCGTCTTTACTTGCCTCAACGAAATAAAAGCCACACGGTTTTTTTCTACTATCGCTTTTAGAAAAATCAATATTTCCTTTAAATAAAATATAGTTTATAGTTGTAGTGTCTATTTTTTTTAAAGCCATAAAAGCTTTTGCATTTTTAGAATATACCAAGGTTTTAGATCTAATATTTTTTAAAGTTCTAGCATCTGGTCCATAATCGCAAGATGCTTTTTTTCCGTTTAAAAAAAAAGCTAAAATCACTAAACCAATAGCGAAACCTCCAAAATAATAACCAAACCTTTTAAGTAAATTCATGGGAAATTTATTTTGTTTCCGTGAAAACGGAAATTTAATTATTATACAAAAATCGCAAATAAAATTGGTTTTATTACCAGATAATAGTTTTTAAAAAATTAGTAAATTTATATCGTTATAACTCATATCAAACCATTCTCCAACGGCACGATTGGTTAAAATACCATGATAGAAATAGAGTCCGTTTTTAAGCCCACGATCCATTCGTAATGAATGTTCTAACCCGCCATCTTCACCAATTTTAAGTAAGTATGGCGTAAAAATATTACTAATGGAGGCAGATGCTGTTCTCGAATAACGTGCTGGAATGTTAGGTACACAATAATGTATTACACCATGTTTCTGGAATACTGGATGTTTATGTGAAGTAACATCACTAGTTTCAAAACAACCACCCATATCTATACTAACATCTACAATAACAGCACCTTTTTTCATTTGCTCAACCATAGCTTCTGTTACAATTACTGGAGAACGGTCTTTACCTCGAATAGCACCAACTACCACATCGCAACGTTTTAAAGCTTTTTTTAAATATTTAGGCTGTATGGTCGAGGTGTACAACGTTCTGCCTAAATTGGTTTGTACATTACGAAGCTTGGTAATAGAATTATCGAAAATTTTTACATTTGCACCTAAACCAATAGCACTTCTTGCAGCAAATTCTCCAACAGTTCCAGCGCCAAGAATAACAACTTCTACAGGTGGCACACCACTAATGTTTCCAAACATTAATCCGTTACCATTGGTTGTATTACTTAACAATTCTGAGGCTATAAGCACTGCCGCTGTTCCTGCAATTTCGCTTAGTGCGCGCACTGCTGGATAGGCACCATCATCGTCTCGAATAAACTCGAACGCTAAGGCAGTAATACGCTTTTTAGCAAGAGTTTCGAAGTATTTTTTAGATTGTGTTTTTAGTTGTAAAGCTGAAATTAATATGGTTTGAGGGTTTATTAATTTTATTTCTTCTAAAGTAGGAGGCTCTACTTTTAAAATCATCGGGCATCTATAAACCTTGGCAGCATCATTAGTTATTTCTGCACCATTTTCACTATAATCTTTATCGCTAAACTTCGAGCCTTCTCCTGCTCCAGATTCTATAAGTACACGATGGCCATTATTTACAATTGCCGAAACAGCATCTGGAGTTAAGCAAACACGCTTTTCTTGAAAAGCGGTTTCCTTAGGAATACCAATAAATAATGAGCTTTTTTGTTTTAAAATTTCTAAAGTTTCCTCTTGTGGTAATAGTTGCGCCTTAGAAAACGGAGTATTGGGTTTAGACATGAGTTGGTATTCGTTATTTAAAAAGATTTAAATTACGAATAATAAATAAATTAACAAGTATAATATGTTACAAATGAATGCGACTAGAAAAATTGTTTTACTTTACCCCAAACAGTTCTGGGTCTAAAAGTTAGTTCGTCTTCCATATCTTGCGTAGTTTGATCTATAGAATTAAGTCTATTAAAAATTCTTGCTCTAACTAGATATATTGATGGAATTATAATGGCCATGATTGGTATTAAATATTTTAAATGGAATTCATCTATGTACGACACGTCTTCGTTAATCGCTCCAACTATTTGATATATAAACATTGAGATAGGAACTAAAATGGCATGGTACCACCAATGGCGACAGGTAAAGAACCAAACAAATAATAGGAATGCTGGAACTACTTTCATTAAAATAGACCAGATACCTACTTGGGCATTACCATAAAACCCACTTTTGTAATTAAAAAACCAGGTATTCCAGATTTCTGTATCTGGCACATACTCATAAGAATAAAAAACAAAAGGAGTGATAGCTATTAATACAGCTATTGCACTCCCGAGTATAAATCGTTTTTTGTAGGAATTTCTATCCGTGTTTTCTAATTTTAAGTTTTGCTTTATCAATTCCTGTTTCTGTTTGATTATCTAAATCGATAATTTTAGTCGCGTCTGCGGTGAATAATACACCTCCAAAAATAGCTAATGCTATTACATACTTTTTACGTTTCATTTGTTATAAGGGTTTAGATTAATTAATTAGTCTAATTTATAAAAATCTCTGATTCAAAAACACGTTAAATGTTAAACATTTGTTAAAACCACCTTTTTTTTTATTTTTTATTACGGTAAAAACCGTATTTGAGACAAAAACATACTTTTTTGAGCAAAAAAATATAGAAAAAAAATTAAAAAATCGTTAACTTATTTTAAGAAAGCGATGGTTATTCAAGCTAGTGGTAATCGATAAAGTGTGATTTTTTTTCGTTAAAAGTAAAGTTGCAATTTCTGGCCATTCTATAAACACATAAGCATTAGTCTGTAAATAGTCTTCGAAACCAAAATCGTATAGTTCATTTTCATTTTCCAAACGGTATAAATCAAAATGAAAAATAGTTTCATTATTAGTTTTATATTCATTTACTAGAGAAAAAGTTGGACTTCTAACAACGTCTTTACAACCTAATGCTTTTATTAATGCTTTAATAAGTGTGGTTTTACCAGCTCCCATTTCGGCTTTAAATAAAAATGTTTTAAAAGTTGCGTATTTTAGAATTTGCTTAGCAACCTTATCTATATCTTTTAATGTATATTCTATTTCTAGCATTTGTCGAAAATAATAGTAAATTCTAAGTAACAAAAACTTAATTCTAAATGATTATTTATTGTAAAGACTCAGCGTGTGGCAATCTCCCCAAACAAACTTACTTAAATATCGTACCAAGATATTACCATATAATATAAAGTTCTCTGTTTTACTCTTTGTAGTCTTATTATAACATTTAGTTACCAATAATAAGATTGCCACAATAGTATCTCTTTCGCAATGACGACCGTACTATTTTGGATTAAGCACCACAAAAGGAATAATCATCTCTTCTAAAGAAACACCACCATGTTGATAGGTGTTTCTATAATAACTTGCATAATGATTGTAGTTATTTGGATAGGCAAAAAACAAATCGCTTTTTGCAAATATAAAAGAGCTATTCATCGATAGAGAGGGTAGTAATATTGTTTTAGGATCTTTAGCTGCTAAAACATCTTTGTTTTCATAACTTAAACTACGTCCTGTTTTATAGCGTAAATTTGAACTAATGTCACGGTCTCCTATAACTTTAGAGGGATTTTTTACATTAATAGTACCATGGTCTGTAGTAATTATTAATTTAAAACCCATTTGTTGCGCTTGTTGTATCATTTCTAAAAGTGGAGAGTTTTTAAACCAACTCTGTGTTAACGAGCGATACGCTTTATCGTTAGAGGCTAATTCTTTTACAACATCCATTTCGGTTTTTGAGTGCGATAACATATCTACAAAGTTGTAAACTACAACTGTTAAATCGTTATTTTTTGTACCTTTAAAATTCTCTGCTAATTTTTTACCGTTTTTTAAATTGGTAATTTTATAGTATTCATATTTATAATTAGACAATCCTAAACGCTTCATTTGTGCCTCAAGAAAATCGTTTTCATGCATATTTTTACCACCTTCATCCGTATCGTTTTTCCAATATTCTGGATGCATTTTTTCCATATCACTTGGCATTAATCCAGAGAAAATTGCGTTTCGAGCATATTGGGTAGCAGTTGGTAAAATACTAAAAAATGCACTTTCTTTTTCCTTTTTATAATGGTTAGATACAAAAGGTTCAAAAGCTTTCCACTGGTCGTAACGTAAATTATCTACAACCACTAAAAGTGTTGGTTGTTCTTTGCTAAGTTCTGGAACAACCTTGTCTTTAAATAAATTGTAAGATAGCGTTGGCGCATCTACATTAGGAGTGAACCAAGTTGGGTAATTTTTATCTATAAATTTTCCAAATTGAATATTGGCTTCGTTTTTTTGCGATTCTAAAATCTCGAACATGCCAGAATCTTCAATATCTTCTAATTGCATTTCCCAGTAAATAAGCTTTTGGTAGAGTGTAACCCATTCTTCGTAACTATTTACCATGACCATGTCCATAGCTATTTTTCTAAATTCTTGCTGGTAATTTGAAGTTGTTTTTTCTGAAACCAATCGTGAATGGTCTAAACTTTTCTTTAAACTTAATAAAATCTGATTTGGATTTACTGGCTTTATAAGGTAATCGGCAATTTTATTACCAATTGCTTCTTCCATTATATATTCCTCTTCACTTTTTGTAATCATAACCACAGGAAGTGTGTCTTGCATTTCTTTTATTCCATTTAAAGTCTCTAATCCTGTTAGACCAGGCATATTTTCGTCTAAAAATACAATATCAAATGTTGAATCTTCTAGAATTTCAAGCGCTTCGGTACCACTATTACATTTTGTTACAACATAGTTTTTTTGCTCTAAAAATATAATATGTGGCTTAAGCAAATCTATTTCATCGTCAACCCAAAGAATTTTTATTTTATCCATGTATATTTGTTTATCTAAATCATTAAAACGTTTCAGTTTGCAAAAAAGTAACAAACTTAAAATATTAAACGACCCAATTTACGGATTTATTACTATCCCAAATTCTTTAATTTTCAATTTAATAGAGCATCGCTATTTTCAAAGACTACGTCGTATTACCCAAATGGGAATGAGTTATTTAGTTTATCCAGGAGCTCACCACACACGTTTTCAACATGCTATTGGTTGTATGCACTTAATGCAGAAAGCAGTGCAAGTACTTCGTTTTAAAGGTGTTGTTATTTCAGAAGAAGAAAAAACTGCACTTTATGTAGCTATCTTATTACACGATATTGGTCATGGATCGTTTTCACACGCCATGGAGCATAGTATTGTAGATGGTGTTTCTCACGAGCACATTTCTATGCTTTTTATGGAAAAATTGAATGTGGAATTTAACAACGATTTAACGTTGGCAATTCAAATATTTAAAGGCGATTATTCGCGTCAATTTTTGTGTGAGCTTATCTCTAGCCAAATAGATATGGATCGTGCAGATTATTTAAAGCGCGATAGTTTTTACACAGGTGTTGCCGAAGGTAATATTAACAGCGAACGTTTAATAGCTATGCTTAATGTAAAAGACAATAAATTAGTTGTAGAAGATAAAGGTATTTATAGCATAGAAAAATTCTTAGTGGCAAGACGCTTAATGTATTGGCAAGTTTATTTACACAAAACAAGCTTAGCGGCTGAGCAGTTGTTAATAAGAGTGTTAAAAAGAGCGAAAGAGTTAACTAAAAGAGGTGAGGAGTTACCTGCTAGTAAACCACTTCAATATTTTTTAAATGAAGAAATAACGCTTGAAAATTTTGATACTAAAAGTTTGGAGACGTTTTCAAAATTAGACGATTACGATATTGTTTCAGCAATGAAAGAATGGCAATACCATAGCGATTTTGTGTTAAGAAACCTTTGTAAGATGATAATAAACAGAGATTTACTTAAAGTAAAGATTAAGAAAAATGAAATTAAACAGTCCTTATTACTTCAACATAAAAATGAATTAATGGAAAAGTATGCTATTTCTGAAGTCGAAGCAGAATATTTTGTGTTTACTGGAAAAATTTCTAATCAAGCTTATACGCGAAAAAAGCAAGGTATTACTATTTTACACAAAAACGGAAAGATTGAAGATATTGTAAAAGCAAGCGACCAACTAAATCTTAAAGCATTAGCAAAACCAGTGACAAAATATTATATATGTTATCCTAAAAAATATAGTTCTTATAAATTCTAGATTAGCAAAATAAATATTTAAAGTGTTAGTAAAACCATTTTTTAATCTTCACTATTTTAAGACAATTAGATTGTTTTATCTCGATTTCAACTTCAATTTCAACTTCAACTTCAATTTTAACATTATATGATACATTTTTTCTATTTTTGCGAGAGATGAAATTTACAGCAGAACAAATAGCTGATATTTTAGAAGGAGAAGTTATTGGAGATCCACAAGCAGAAGTTTCTAAATTATCGAAAATAGAAGAAGGAGTAGAAGGTGCTTTAACCTTTCTAGCCAACCCTAAATACACATCTTATATATATAATACAAAAGCATCTATTGCAATTGTTAACAAAGATTTTGTGCCAGAGCAAGAAATTTTAATTACTCTAATTAAAGTGGACGATGCTTATAAATCATTTTCAAAACTTCTTGAATATTACAATGAGGTAAAAAATAACAAAGTAGGAATAGAACAACCTAATTATACATCTAAAACTGCTTCTTACGGAGAAAACGTTTATTTAGGTGCATTTTCATATTTAGGAGAAAATGTAAAATTAGGTGATAATGTTAAAATTTATCCGCAAGCATACATTGGCGATAATGTAACAATAGGGGATAATACTACTATTTTTTCTGGAGCGAAAATTTATTCTGAAACACAAATTGGTAAAAACTGTATAATCAATAGTGGGTCTATTATTGGTGCAGATGGTTTTGGGTTTGCTCCAGATAAAAACGGAGAATTTAAAAAAGTACCACAAATTGGCGATGTAATTATCGAAGATAATGTAGATATTGGTTCTGCAACAACTATTGATAGAGCCACCTTAGGATCTACCATAATAAGAAAAGGCGTAAAGTTAGACAACCAAATACAAATTGCACATAATGTAGAAATAAACGAAAACACTGTAATAGCTGCACAAACAGGCATTGCTGGTTCTACAAAAATTGGAAAAAATTGTTTAATTGGAGGGCAGGTAGGTATTGCAGGACATCTTACTGTTGGAGATAATGTTAGAGTACAGGCTCAAACAGGAATAGGACATCGCGTTAAAGATGGTGAAAAATTATATGGATCACCAGCCATAGATTATGGTAATTATGTAAAATCTTATGTTCATTTTAAAAATCTACCATCACTTGTTAAAACAATAAATGAATTAGAAAAAAAAGTAAATGGCAATAGTTAACTCAGAAATTAAGCAAAAAACCATAAACAATGAAGTCTCTTTAAAAGGAGTTGGTTTACATACTGGTAAAGATGTAACTTTAACTTTTAAACCTGCTCCAGTAAATTCTGGATTCGTTTTTAAACGTATAGATCTAGAGGGAAGTCCAGTTATAGAAGCAGATGCAAACTATGTTACTAATACACAACGAGGTACGTGTTTAGAAAAAAATGGTGTAACCATACAAACTTGTGAGCATGTTTTAGCTGCTTTTATAGGTTTAGACATCGATAACGCAATTATAGAATTAGATAATTCTGAACCTCCAATTATGGATGGTTCTTCAAAATTCTTTGTCGAAGCTATTGAAAAAGCTGGAATTTTTGAACTAGATGCTTTTAGAGAAGAATATGTTGTAAAAGATGTTATCTCTTATTTGGATGAAGAATCTGGTAGTGAGATTTTAGTAATGCCTTCAACAGAATACCAAATAACTACTATGGTAGATTTTGGAACTAAAGTTTTAGGTACTCAAAACGCGACATTAAATCGTTTATCAGATTTTAAAAAGGATATTGCAGGGGCTCGTACTTTTAGTTTTTTACACGAATTAGAATCGCTATTAGAAAATGGACTAATTAAAGGAGGTGATCTAAACAATGCTATTGTTTATGTAGACAAAGAATTGTCTCCAGAAACAATGGAAAAACTACAAGTTGCTTTTAAAAAAGATAAAATTAATGTAAAACAAAACGGCATTCTCGATAACTTAACCTTGCACCACCCTAATGAAGCTGCAAGACACAAATTGTTAGATGTTATTGGAGATTTAGCATTAATTGGTACACGTATTCGCGGCAAGGTAATCGCTAATAAACCAGGCCACTTTGTAAACACACAGTTCGCAAAGAAAATGTCGAAATTAATTAAAAATGAAAGACGTAATAACGTTCCCAAGGTCGATTTAAACCAGACGCCTTTAATGGATGTAAATCAAATTATGGATATGTTGCCGCACAGGCAACCTTTTTTACTACTTGATAAAGTTTTCGAACTAACTAGCAGTAAGGTTATTGGTATGAAAAACGTAACCATGAACGAAGAGTTTTTTAAAGGTCATTTTCCAGGTTCGCCAGTAATGCCAGGTGTCTTAATAGTAGAAGCGATGGCTCAAACTGGAGGAATACTAGTGTTAAGTACCGTTCCAGATCCAGAAAATTACTTAACATTTTTTATGAAAATGGATAAAGTAAAGTTTAAACAAAAAGTAGTACCTGGAGATACGTTAATTTTTAAATGTGAATTAATTACACCTATTAGAAGAGGTATTTGCCACATGCAAGGTTATGCCTATGCCAATGGGAAATTATGCGCAGAAGCAGAATTAATGGCACAAATATCTAAAATAAAAAAATAATAGTTTTATAAACAAGTAGCAGGCTTCTAAATTTAAAAAAGTTAAAAACGTAACCATTTTCGACGCTTAATTATAATTAATATTAAAAAATGAACCAACCATTAGCATACGTACATCCAGGAGCAAAAATTGCAAAAAATGTAGTTATCGAGCCTTTTACAACTATTTATAACAATGTAACTATTGGAGAAGGTACTTGGATTGGAAGTAATGTTACTATTATGGAAGGTGCTAGAATAGGTAAAAATTGTAGTATTTTTCCAGGTGCTGTAATTTCGGCTATACCGCAAGATTTAAAGTACGACGACGAAGACACGTTAACCTTAATAGGAAATAATGTTACCATTAGAGAATGCGTAACTATAAATAGAGGTACTACAGATAGAATGAAAACTATTATTGGAGATAATTGTTTAATAATGGCATATTGCCATGTTGCACACGACTGTATTGTTGGAAACAACTGTATTTTCTCTAATAACAGTACACTTGCAGGACACGTTACCGTTGGCGATTATGTTATATTAGCAGGGATGACAGCTGTACATCAATTTTGTTCTGTAGGAAATCATGCTTTTGTAACTGGCGGTTCTTTAGTAAGAAAAGATGTGCCGCCTTTTGTAAAAGCAGGACGAGAACCATTATCTTACGTTGGAATTAATTCTGTAGGATTAAGACGAAGAGGTTACAAAACAGAGAAAATTAGAGAGATTCAAGATATTTATAGAATTTTATACCAAAAAAATTATAATAATACACAAGCTGCAGGAATTTTAGAAGCAGAAATGGAGGCAACAACAGAGCGAGACGAGATTCTCCAGTTTATTAAAAACTCTCACAGAGGAATAATGAAAGGTTATTTTAAATCGAATTAATTTTCTTAGAAAAGAATAATAAGTGCAAGTT
>Ga0079203_1000820_pt1 | contig 24130 bp, 27 predicted proteins | sample PorBlaMBantryBay_FD_68602 | JGI IMG/M metagenome (GOLD analysis project Ga0079203, IMG submission 68602) | Marine algae microbial communities from Bantry Bay - Bantry Bay, Ireland | ecosystem: Host-associated > Algae > Red algae > Blade | place: Bantry Bay, Ireland
ACCCAATATCTCTTAGCGCTTTATCTACTTTCTGTAATTCTTCAGGCAGTAAAATCTTTACTAATTCATTTTTAAAAAAACCATCTTCAAGCGTTAATTTACTTACCTGTTTATCGATGCCTAAATCTAATGCTTGGCGTAATCCATTACCAATATCTAATTGAGAAATACTTCCGTTTCCTTGTGGCAGCTGGTTAACAACTTGTTGCAATTCTGCGCATGCAAATAAATTTAGTAATAAAAAAAGTGCTATAATTCGTTTCATTATTTATATAATTTAGGAATCAAAGATACTGTTTTTTTTGGCGAATATTTAATAAAAATGTTTCGCTCGCTTCACATTTTTATTAAATACCACGTTTTCCGCTATATCTTTTTTTGCCATTTATAGCAGCAAAAAAAGGATGCCGCATCAACCGTTTTCGCGAACTTTTAGTTAAGAGAAAATTACTGTTTTATTATTAAACACATTACTTTTCTATTTAATATAGTCCCTAATATGGTAAAGTGGAACGCTATAATTATTGACAGTAGGCTTTAAAGTATCATGATTACTAATAATAAAAGGTATTTTAAAATTAAGCATAAAACCAGCTATTTAAAATGAGTAAATTCAGTTTCTAAACGCATAAAAAAGCATCTTGTTCTCTATCTACGTTTTGGTCTGTTTAAACAATGTTAGCATTGTTACTAGCAATAAAATTAGTTACAGTTTCAATAATTCCAGATTGGTATTTACAATGTATTTGGAGTGTAATTTTTTTCATATTTACTATTGTTAGAAACAGGCATTTTTTAGATTAATCTAATCTAAGTTAGACTAAAATAATCTTTAAAATTTGTAAAGCTTAAATTTTTAGATAATTAAAGATATACGGTCTTAATTTTTGAATATTCCGTAGATTGCAAGTTCAAATCCTATTACTTTTTCCGAATGATACAAGCAAAACCTTACAAGCCAAAATATAAAGTTAGAATAGTAACAGCAGCAGCCTTGTTCGATGGTCACGATGCATCCATAAATATTATGAGACGTATTATCCAATCTACAGGTGTTGAGGTTATCCATTTAGGGCACGATAGAAGTGTAGATGAGGTTGTAAATACAGCCATTCAAGAAGATGCTAACGCTATTTGTCTAACCTCTTATCAAGGTGGACACAACGAATATTTTAAATACATGTACGATCTTTTAAAAGAAAGAGGAGCAGAACATATTAAAATCTTTGGAGGAGGTGGAGGCGTTATTTTACCTTCGGAAATTAAAGCGTTAATGAATTATGGTATTGCACGTATTTATTCGCCAGACGATGGTCGTGAAATGGGATTGCAAGGCATGATTAATGATTTGGTAAAACAATCTGACTTTGCTATTGGAGATTCGCTAAATGGTGAGGTAAAGTTGCTTTCAAGTAAAAATTCAAAAGCTATAGCACGTGTTATATCTTCGGCTGAAAACTTTCCAGAAGTTGCTAAAAGCGCTTTAAAGGAAATTCATATAAAGAATAAAAATTCTAATACACCAGTTTTAGGAATCACAGGAACTGGAGGTTCGGGAAAATCGTCTTTAGTAGATGAGCTTGTGCGCCGTTTTTTAATCGATTTCCCAGAGAAAACCATAGGTTTAATTTCTGTAGATCCATCAAAACGAAAAACTGGAGGTGCGCTTTTAGGAGATCGCATTAGAATGAACGCTATAAACTCTCCTCGCGTATATATGCGAAGTTTGGCAACACGACAAAGTAATTTAGCATTATCTAAGTATGTAAATGAAGCTGTGCAAGTTTTAAAAGCTGCAGAATACGATATTATAATTTTAGAAACGTCTGGTATTGGGCAAAGTGATACCGAAATTATGGAGCACAGCGATGTTGCTTTGTATGTTATGACTCCAGAATTTGGAGCAGCTACACAATTAGAAAAAATTGACATGCTTGATTTTGCAGATTTGGTAGCGATTAACAAATTCGATAAACGTGGCTCTTTAGACGCTCTGCGCGACGTTAAAAAACAATACATGCGTAACAATAATTTATGGGACATCCCTCAAGATGAATTGCCAGTTTTTGGAACAATAGCATCTCAATTTAATGATCCAGGAATGAATACGCTTTACAAAGCAATAATGGATAAATTAGTTGAGAAAACAACATCTAATTTAAAATCTACTTTTGAGATTTCGTCCCAAATGAGCGAAAAGATTTTTGTAATTCCTCCAAATAGAACACGCTATTTGTCTGAAATTACAGAGACTAACCGTGCGTACGATAAAACGGCGTTAACGCAAGTTGAAGTGGCTCAAAAACTTTTTGGTATATACAAAACTTTAGAATCTGTTATAGAAGTAAAACCAGAACTAGATAAAGCAGGAATTACTTTAGAATCTATTAAAACTAAAGAAGAAAATAAGGATTTTGTTAGATTACTTATTGGAGAATTCGACCGCGTAAAATTAAATTTAGATCCTTATAATTGGGAAGAGATTATTGGTTGGAAAGAAAAAGTCGACAAGTACAAAAACCCAATCTATACCTTTAAAGTTAGAGATAAAGAAATAAAAATAGAAACACATACAAAGTCATTATCACAAAGTGATATTCCTAAAGTAGCTTTACCAAAGTATCAAGCTTGGGGAGATATTTTAAAGTGGTGCTTGCAAGAAAATGTGCCTGGAGAATTTCCATACACTTCAGGATTATATCCTTTTAAAAGAACTGGAGAGGATCCTGCGAGAATGTTTGCTGGAGAAGGTGGTCCAGAACGTACGAACAGGCGTTTTCACTATGTAAGTGCAGGTTTACCAGCAAAGCGTTTGTCTACAGCTTTCGATAGTGTTACACTTTATGGTAACGATCCAGATTTACGTCCAGATATTTATGGTAAAATTGGTAATGCAGGAGTAAGTATTTGTTGTTTAGACGATGCTAAAAAACTATATTCTGGCTTCGATTTAGCAAGTGCTATGACCTCTGTTAGTATGACAATTAATGGTCCAGCTCCAATGTTATTAGGCTTTTTTATGAATGCTGCCATAGACCAACAATGTGAATTATATATTAAAGAAAACGGTTTAGAAAAAGAAGTAGAAGCTAAAATTACTAAACTATATAAAAACAAACAAAGACCAAGTTATAATGGCGATTTGCCAGAAGGAAATAATGGTTTAGGATTACTATTATTAGGAGTTACTGGAGATCAAGTATTACCCTCTAATGTTTATGAAGACATTAAAAAGAACACCATAGCTCAAGTTCGTGGAACGGTTCAAGCAGATATTTTAAAAGAAGATCAAGCGCAAAACACTTGCATATTCTCAACCGAATTTGCATTGCGTTTAATGGGTGATGTACAAGAATATTTTATAGAAAATAATGTGCGTAATTTCTATTCGGTTTCTATTTCTGGATATCATATTGCAGAAGCAGGTGCCAACCCAATAACACAATTAGCGTTAACATTGTCTAACGGTTTTACTTATGTAGAATACTACCTAAGTCGTGGTATGGATATTAATAAGTTTGGGCCCAACTTGTCTTTCTTTTTCTCGAATGGTATCGATCCAGAATATTCAGTTATTGGTCGTGTAGCACGTAAAATTTGGTCTAAAGCCTTGAAGCACAAATATGGCGCAAATGCGAGAGCGCAAATGCTTAAATACCATATACAAACATCTGGTAGAAGTTTACATGCTCAAGAAATAGATTTTAACGATATACGTACCACACTGCAAGCTTTATATGCGATTTACGACAATTGTAATTCTTTACATACCAACGCTTACGATGAGGCTATTACCACACCAACGGAAGAATCTGTACGTCGTGCTATGGCAATACAACTAATTATAAATAAAGAATTAGGATTGGCTAAAAACGAAAACCCAATACAAGGTTCTTTTATTATAGAAGAATTAACCGATTTGGTGGAAGATGCTGTGCTTACAGAATTTGACCGCATTACAGAAAGAGGAGGCGTTTTAGGTGCCATGGAAACCATGTACCAACGTTCTAAAATTCAAGAAGAAAGTCTGTATTACGAAACTTTAAAACATAATGGTGAATTCCCAATTATTGGTGTAAATACTTTTTTAAGTTCTAAAGGTTCTCCAACGGTTATACCAAAGGAAGTGATTAGAGCAACGGAAGAGGAAAAACAATTTCAAATTAAAACGTTAGAAAGTTTACATAAATTAAACGATACAAAAGTGATGCTAAAAGAATTACAGCAAAAAGCAATAAACAACGAGAATATTTTTAAAGCTTTAATGGAGGTTTGTAAAGTATGTTCTTTGGGTGAAATTACAACTTCGTTATTTGAAGTTGGCGGACAATACAGGAGAAATATGTAAGTAGTGAACCACTTTTTCTTTTTCAGAAAAAATGTGTGAATCGCTTATATCAAATTTATTTTAGATCTCATAAAATGATAAAAACACATAATTAAATTATGTGTTTTTTAGTTTTAAGGCCTACAAGGTTTTAAAAATTTTGCTGGATAACAACAATCTATAAGCTTAAAGCCCAAATGCGTTGCAACTTCTTAAAACTTTTTAATTCTTTTTTTAAAATAGGAATATAGTCTCTTCCGTTACTACTCGTTTTCTCTAACCGTATACAATTTCTTTGCAATCTATTTGTTAGTTTTTTTAGTGTAGAAAGGTGTTTGTGTTTGTTTTTAGAGTACAACTCTAATTCTGCTCTAATAATTTCTGGTGCTAACGATACAGATTGTTGCACTATATCTCCAGAAAAATAAATGTTTTTATCCTCTTCTCCTTCTTCATTTAAAATAGATAAATCGTCTCTTAAATATGTTGAAATATTTTGAGATAATAAAAAAATATCCATAGCCTTTTGGTATACAGGTAATTCTGGTAAATGAGGTGGAATTTTATAAAACATTTTAAATATCAATTTTTATCAAATTTAGTAACAAGTTTTAATACTTCACTTTAGAAAACACATTAAAATAACTTATTTAGTTTAAAAATTAAATATATTTATCAAAATTTTTTTAAAATGAACTTAGACTCTCTGAACTGGAAGATTTTACACTGTTTACAAAAACAGGCGAGACAATCTAATGCAGAAATTGGAAGGCAAGTTGGCATATCTTCTCCAGCAGTTTCCGAGCGTATTAAAAAAATGGAAGATGCAGGCGTAATAGAAAGTTATAACACTATGGTTTCCACGATGGAAGTTGGCTATCAATTTAAAGCTATTATAAACATTCGTGCCTTTATGGGAAAGTTAAAACCGTTTTTAGAAAAGGTTAAAACCTACAACGAAGTTATAAATTGTTACAGAATTACAGGTAACGAAAACATAGTTATGGAGGTTGTTTTAAGAAACCAAAAGCATTTGGAGACCTTCATAGATCAATTAATAGCTTATGGAGAGGTTAAAACTCAAATAGTGTTATCTCATGTGGTAAAAAATAATGCTATTAATAAAATTTGATGTATTTATTTTTAATTAAAACTACTCTAAAGTTTTCGTAAAAAAAAAGTCCTACCGAAGCAGGACAAAAGATTTTCATCTACGGCATATAGCCTTATTGTGATAAGATTAAAGATTAGAAAACACAATATTTTTTAAAAAGCTAAGCAGTTCTAAATTTGGGAAGCTTACAGTATTTTAAAAGGCTTACCAAAAATCTAGAGAAATCCATTAATTTTTAGACATAAATGGCTTAAAACAAGTTAAAGTTGCTATACAGTTAAACGTTAGTTTGCCAACAGTAAAATTTCAAACTTAACGTGCCAGAAAGATGGTAGCACAGGTTTTATAGACTGCTGTCTTTTTAAAGAGAACGAAAAAGGTGTTTTGGTTAGTGAAATTAAAGATAGGAAAGATTGTAAATAGATAATTAATAGTGCGTTAAAAATTTTTAAAACACGACAAAAAGCATTATATTTGTGTAAAATGTCGTAATTATGAAACAGTATAAGCGAGACAGTACTATCCAGAATTTAGCAAACGAGCCAGAAGCATTCTATGGTTTAGACAACAAATACGATAGAATTATAAGCGTATTGGGTGGCAGTACTAACATTTCTCACGATATAAGTAGCGATTTCGATCTTATTCAAATTACAAGAAATGGTTTACCTAAATCTGCCGTATTAACATTAAGTAAATTATTAGGTATTTCTATGGAGCGTATGAGTGATTTAATTCATATTTCACATCGTACTATACAGCGTAAAAGCGATACAGATTTATTAAATGTATATAGTACAGAGCAAATTTTAGAGATTGCGCAAGTGGTTTCTAGCGGTATTCAGGTTTTGGGCACATTAGATAATTTTACCTCTTGGTTGCACAGTGAAATTCGTGTGTTAAATTATAATAAGCCTATTGGTTTACTAGATACTAGTTTTGGTACAGCACTAATTCTCGATGTTTTAGGGCGTATAGAATTTGGTGTTTATTCTTAATTTATGCGAGTATTTAGAATAGCAAAAAAGCACCATTTGCAAGATTTATCTGGTGAAGGCTCTCGTCTCTATGGTGGACGCTGGAATAAGAAAGGAATGGCAATGCTTTATTTCTCGAATAGTTTATCTACATGCCTTCTTGAAGTTTTAGTGCATTTAGATTTTAAACACCTTACTAGCGATTTTGGTTATTTAGAAATAGAAATTCCAGACGCTTTAATAGACACTAAATTAAAATTGAAAGATTTAGGTAAAGATTGGAGAGACAATCCGCCAAAAAAGACCACAACTACTTTAGGAACTCAGTTTTTAAAAGACAACAAAAAATTAGCATTAAAAGTACCTTGCGCTATTTTACCAATAGCAAGTAATATTTTAGTAAACCCATTACATAAGGACATTACTAAACTTAAAGTTATTAAAGTTGCAGATTTGGATATCGATAGTCGTTTAATTGTCGATATAAAATAGTTGTAACCAATTAAAAAAAACAGACCATAAAAAAGATGAACAGTTATTTGGAAAGTGTAAAAAAGCAGTTTGAGTATTATAAAATGCTTGGAGAGAATACTTTTGAACAAATACCTGAGGAAAAATTATTTTGGCAATTAAATGAAGAAAGTAATAGTATTTCTATGATTGTAAAACATCTAAACGGAAATATGCTTTCTCGTTGGACTGACTTCTTGACAAGTGACGGAGAAAAAGAATGGCGGAAACGAGATGAAGAATTTGATAACGATATAAAAACCAAAGTTGAGTTATTATCAAAATGGAATGAGGGTTGGGAATGCTTATTTAATGCAATTAACCCACTAACTGAGAAAGACCTTGAAAAGGAAATTTATATCCGAAATATGGGACACTCTATATCAGAAGCAATAAATAGACAACTTGCTCATTATCCTTATCACATTGGCCAAATTGTTTTTATCGGAAAAATAATCCAAAATGAAGATTGGAATTCTCTCTCAATACCGAAAGGAAAATCTAAAGAGTATAATAAAGAAAAGTTTTCAAAACCGAAAAGGAAAGAACATTTTACGGACGACTTATAAGGTAAAACTGGTTACAACAATGGCTATAATTAATACGGGTTTTGGTGCTTTACCCAAAATTTAGAATTTTTAACCAAGTCCGCCAAATCTTTTGATTTGGCTTTAAAATGAAAAAGATAAAACAAAATAAAAAGTTTTGGCTAAGTGCTTAATCGAAAGGTCAGTTCCTTTTAATCCCGTACTAACCATAGCCGAGACGTTTAATCTTCAATAATTAAATGTGGTACTTTTTCAAAAACCAAATCGATTACCAACCTAGGTGTAAGCGATTGTACAATTTTTTCATATAGATATTCGCATAAATATAAAGCAGTAAAGCTAAACAATTTGTTTAAAGTTATATTTTTGAAAAGTAAAAACAAAAATTAATTATGAACTTAAGACCTTCGATGCCCTATCTTTACATTTAATTCAATCTTATAAATCGAATATGAATCCTGATTTAAATTCATCAATTAATCCAAATCACTAAAATTAAATTATTTCTACTAAATATTATCATGAGAAAAATCATATTATTATATATTCTATTTATTTCTGCTTTAGGCTGTGCACAAGACAAACTACCTCTTTTAGGAGACACGCCTTATCAAAAACAGCAAAATGCAAAATTTAAAGAGGCTTTAAAATCACCTTTAACAGAAAAAGACAGAAAAGATTTTAGAGCTTTAGATTTTTTTAAATTCGATTCTACTTATGTAGTTACAGCACGTTTTAAAAGCACACCAAACCAACTACCTTTCGAGATGCCAACCACGACAGAAAGAAAACCAATGTATGTTAAATATGGTGAACTAGCCTTTTTTTTAAATGGAAAAGATTGCAAACTAAACATTTACCAGAATATAGAATTAGTAAAACGTAAAGGTTACGAAAACCACTTATTCCTTCCTTTTATAGATGAAACCAATGGTGAAAGCACTTATGGAGGAGGACGTTATTTAGACACTAATAAACCAGAAGGTAATACTATGGTTTTAAACTTTAACGAAGCTTATAATCCTTATTGTGCTTACAATCCAAGATATTCTTGTCCTGTTGTGCCTTTAGAGAATTCTTTAGATGTAAAAGTTGAAGCAGGAGTGAAGGCGTACAAATAAACATTAAAAATTTTTAGCTAAGTACATGCCTCCAAATACTGCTAAAATACCCATAACAAAACTAGCAATGGTGTACATAGCAAAACTTGTAAAATCTCCAGCTTTTAAAAAAATATGATTCTCATAAGCAAAGGTTGAAAAAGTGGTAAAACCACCACAGAAACCTGTGGCTAAAAATAATGTACTATGCTGAGAAAGTGTATTGTTTTTAAGTGCAATACCTAAAATAACACCTATAAGCAAGCTTCCTAAAATATTAGCTGCAAAAGTGCCATAAGGAATTCCACTTTCAGAATTATTTAAAAATTTGCTCAATAAATAACGAAGCACACTACCAAAACCACCACCAATAAAAATAAGTAATAGGTTTTTCATGTTTACTTTACTGCAATATAAATTTGAGTTTTTAAATTTGCGGGATTAGGTGTGTTTGTTGGCGTATTTAAATAGGCCTCTAGTGTTGTACCATTTTCTACTTTCTCTAAACCACTATCTTTAATGGCTTTTTTAGCTTTTTCCCAAGCTTCTTCTAAATTAATGTAATCGCCAATTAATGTTGTTTTTACAGCTTTAAAAGGTGCTAATTGCCCAGTTAAAATTGTCCCTCCAGTAGTGATTACACGCGCTGTTGTTGGTACGCAACACGAGAACATTACAGCATTATTTGCAGTGTCATACTTATGGTATAAAACATAAGGAGCTCCTGCCATTGTAATATTATTTTTTTGTGCATAAGCTGTAACTTCTGGTAACATGGTTACCATTTTAGCTTTAAAATCTTTAAGCGTAGTTGCAGCAGTATTATAGATGTAATAACCTCCAGAATGTTCTGTTGTTTTTTTATCTACAATTATACTATATTTTTTCATATCTAAAATAACAAGACTGTCTAATTTTTCTAAACTACGTTCATAATCAGGGCCAATTTGTTTGTCCATACTTACCATTAAAGCATTGTAGGCTTTAAAATGGAATGGTAAATCTTTACCTTTAATACTCCAAGTAACATGTGTTGAGCCATCAGGATTTGGTTTAAATTTCCAAGACACATCAGATTTTGGATACCCAGCTATTTGCATCTCTTGTTCTATAGATTTGTTAGTATTGGTTTCTATGGTTTTCATAGTACCAATACCATCTTTATCTTTCCAAGAATAACTTGCGCCTTCTCCTGTTGTTAATTTTGGTAATGTTATCTCTGTATCTGGATCTTTTTCTACCCAAGAAGACCACAAAGCCCAATTTTTATAGTCGTTAACTTTGTTATAGATTACTTGTGCTGGTGCGTTTATTGTTCGTGTTCTTGTTACATTAAATTCGCTTGGTTGCACTGCAATGTAAATTGCTAAAGCAATAATGGCAATTAATAGGAGGAAGAATATGTATTTTAAGGTCTTCATTTTTTATAGTAATAGTTTGTAATTTATATCAAATTTACAAAATTTAAAGAATTGTATGTATTTTAGAATTTAAATAAGCCTTAAATGGCTTTTTAAAGCCAAAACTTAATAGCAGCAATAAGACCTATAAAGGCTATAAAAGCTAATAAAACCCAAAACACTCCACGATAATGTTGCCTGTGGATATTGATATCCTTTCTGTAAGTTAAAATTATTAAAGAAATAAATACCATAGCAAAACAAATGGCAAAAATTAATTGTCCTGTAGTAAACATAGTGTTATTTTTATACGAAATTAATAAACAAAACACTAATATTTCCGTCTACGCGGAAATGAAAAAATAAATTTTTCATGAAAAATAAAATAGAAGCAGTAAAAGCCTTTCACACGGCATTTAAAATAGGACATTTAGAAGCTCCAAAAGCTAACTTAGGAAATGCTAAAAACACGTTGCGTTTTAATTTAATGCAAGAAGAAAACGAAGAATATCTTGAAGCTGCAAATAATAACGACTTAGTTGAGGTTGCAGATGCGCTTGGAGATATGCTTTACATTTTATGTGGTACAATTATAGAGCATGGAATGCAACATAAAATTGAAGATGTTTTTAACGAAATTCAACGTAGTAATATGAGTAAGTTAGACGAAAACGGACAACCAATTTACAGAGAAGATGGTAAAGTTTTAAAAGGATCAAACTACTTTAAACCAAATATTAAAGCTATTTTAGAGCAGTAGTTTACAGTTTTTAGTATCAGTCATGAAAAAAGCAACCAATGGTTGCTTTTTTTATTATATAGTGTTGGGTGAAACTGAACACTAAGACTGTAAACTAAATATTAAACTTTAACTCTCCACCCAAAAGGATCTTCGGTTTTGTTAGTTTGTATTTTTACAATTCTATTTTTTAATCTATCGGCAAACGTGTTTTCTATTTCTGGTAAATCGAAATCTTGATCTCTAAATCCAAAACCAGAAATTGGCGAAATTACTGCTGCAGTTCCTGCTCCAAAGATTTCTTTTAAGCTTCCGTTTTTAGCAGCTTCAACAAGTTCATTTACTTTAATTTTTCTTACTTCGGTGTTTATACCTTCCGCTTTAGCGATATCTAAAATACTTTTTCTTGTTACACCATCTAGAATTCTATCGCTTACTGGAGACGTAAGCAAAGTGTCGTTTATACGCACAAAAACATTCATGGCTCCTGCTTCTTCTATGTATTCGTGAGAGGTGTCATCTGTCCATATTACTTGCTGGTAACCTTTATCTTTGGCTAATTGAGTTGGGTAAAACTGTCCAGCATAATTACCACCAGCTTTTGCGTAACCAACACCACCATTAGCAGAACGAGAATATTTCTCCTCTATTAACACCTTAACTTTACCAGCAAAGTAAGGTCCAGAAGGAGCACAGGCTATAACAAATTTATAAGCGTCTGCTGGAGAAGCATGAAATCCTTCGCCTGTTGCAAAAACAAAAGGTCTAAGGTATAGAGAGCTTCCATCTTTAGTTGGAATCCAATCTTTTTCTAAATCCAAAAGTGCTTTTAAACCTTCCATAAAATACGTTTCAGGAATTTCAGGAATAGCCAAACGTTTAGCCGAAATGTTTAAACGTTTTACGTTTTCCATTGGGCGAAATAGAAACACATCTTCATTCGCATCTTTGTAGGCTTTCATCCCTTCAAAAATTGATTGCCCATAATGAAAAATTTTCGCAGATGGCATTAAGCTAATGGGTGCATACGGCTCTATTTTTGGTATTTGCCATTTACCTTCTTTGTAATCACATGTTAGCATGTGGTCTGAAAATACAGATCCAAAAGCAAGATTATTAAAGTCTACACCCTCAATTTTAGATGATTTTACTTTGGTGGTTTCTATTTGATTTTTGGTTAGTTTTTCCATAAAAGTGTTGGTTTTTTAACTCTTGCAAAAGTAAAGAATAAAGAATTAAGAAATTATAATTTCATCCTAAAATAGTATCTTTGTCAAAATATTATTATTTAAAAAAAAATTTTTCGAAAATGAAAAAATTAGTGTTTGGGTTAGCTGTGTTTTTTAGTTTTATAGGTTGTAAAGAAGATAAAAAAACTGAAGGTGTTGAAGCCTCAAAACAGACGACTGTAAATTACCAATCTTTTGGAGAAAAAATTATTGCTAAAGATGCCATTACAGCAAAATCTATGGCTGAGCATTATAAAGGAATGAAGGCAGGAGATAGCATAGATAGTAAAATGATTGCTAAAGTCGATGAGGTTTGTAATGCAAAAGGTTGCTGGATGAAATTAAATTTAGATAATGGCGAACAAGTTATGGTTAAATTTAAAGATTATGCATTTTTTATGCCTAAAGATATTGAAGGAAGAGAAGTTATTATTAATGGAAAAGCTTACGTAAAGGAAGTTTCTGTAGACGAGCAAAAGCACTATGCCGAAGATGGAGGCGAGACTGCAGAAGCAATTACTGCTATTACAGAGCCAAAACTTACGTATTCTTTTGAAGCAGATGGTGTATTATTAAAGGAAGAAATAGAATAAATTGAAACGTGAAATAATCACCACAAACGATGGTTCTAAAACCATCCATTTTCCAGAGTGGAACGAACAATACCATTCAACACATGGAGCAATACAAGAAGCTAAGCACGTTTATTTAGAACATGGCTTAGTTTTTTTTTGTGCTTTGAAAGGCTATGTAAAACAGTCTCAAATTTCCATTTTAGAAATTGGCTTTGGTACAGGCTTAAATGCTTTTTTAACCGCTATTAAAGCTAAAGCATTAAACCTAAATTGTAATTACGTTGGTGTAGAAGGTTTTCCTATTTCTACCGAAGAATTAAAAGCTTTAAATTATACTGAAATATTAAAACACGACTTTATATTTCAAAACATCCATAAAATCGAGTGGGAAAAAGAAAGTGTTATTTCAAAATATTTTAGACTCAAAAAAGAAAGAAAACAATTTTTTGAAATTACAAACGAAAATCAATTCGATATCGTGTATTTTGATGCTTTTGGACCAAGAGTGCAACCAGAATTATGGACAGAAGCTATTTTTAAAATCATGTATAAAGCCATGAAGCCAAATGGTGTTTTGGTAACATATTGCGCACAAGGTCACGCGAGACGTGCTATGGTTTTGGTTGGGTTTACTGTCGAGAAATTAAACGGCCCTCCAGGAAAACGACACATGCTGCGTGCTGTTAAAAAGTAAAATAAATGTCGTTATTTCACTTTTCTTTTATTGAGAGCACAGCGAAGAACCTAATAATGTTGTGCAATTTCATTTTTGAATAATCCAACCATATAACATAGATTAGCCTCTTAATAAATTCCGGAGTGATATTTTAATAAGCCCTCTACAGAGACTTTCCATATATAAAGATGGTTTGGATAGCAAGTGTAGGAAAGAATGCTTACCTACTCTCAATTATAGGCGTTCACACACGTAAAATATTAAAAGACTATTTTCCCTTTACAATTAAACAAAATCAATTTATAGTGCTACTATCCGAGTTGTTCGAAAATTATAACTATCCTGAAAATGTAGTTATTAGAAGTGATAATGAAAGCCAATTTATTGCCGTAAAAGTGCGTGAGTATTTAGGCTTAAGCGGAGTACAACAAGAATTTACATATATAGAAGCCTATCACGGAATATTAAACAAAGAAGTCTTTAAAAGATGCGACTATCAATATTTTGGGAAAATAAACCAAATATTAAAACGTTACCTGAAATTTATAACAATAGAATACTTCACGGCTTATTGGGACGAATATCACCAATAGAAAATGAAATGAAGATAAACATCTAATTATAATGAAAAAATTAACCGTTTAATTAATAATCGAGATTTAAAAGATTACTCTTGTTTTATAAGGGTTAAAACACCGAAGATACTTTGAAGAGAAAATATTTGATAGATTAGTTATTGCTAATATTATAGCTTATAACTAATTACAGATTTGCAAATAATATTTTTATTAAAACTTTAAGTGTAATTATTTTCTTTATTTAATGAATAGTGTTGTTTAATCTTAGTTTACAGTTAGATTATAATTAGCTAATGTTTTAAACTTGTTAAAAAATTTGTTGTGGCGAAAATTTTTAAAAAAGAAAAAGGTGTAGTAATCTCATTAATTTAAATCTTAGTTACTAATTCTACTCTTAAGAAACCCAACCATAAAAACATATCTCACAACCAAAGCAAACAATAATGGAATAAGTGCATATGCATAAATTTGCACACCTATAAGCCAATGAAGTGTTATTAAGCACAACATAATAATAAGAAGTTTTAAATAGCCTAAAAACCAACGTTTAGGAAAATTTTTATAAACTTGAAACAATGCAATAAGACTAATTGGGCAAGCCCAAAGTAAATTATAATTGTAAGCAGTTGCAGAATGGTCTGTAGCGAACCAAAGTAATAGTAGCAATAAACCAATAATACCAGTTACGGTAAAAATAATAATATCTAACCATTTGGAACGTTTGTTGTTTTTCTTATCGTTAAAAGTAATATACAAAATGAATATGCTTATAAGTAAAAGTATAAAAACAGGACTTTTAAAAAAACTACCTCTCTCAAAGTTCCCGTCTTGAGCATAAATAATTTTAGATTCTTTAATTAATGTTTTATTAGAATTTTTAAATGAAGCTTCCTCAAAAAACAAAAAAATGTGTTCAGGCAAAAACATGAATTCTCTAGGGCTTGCATTGCGGTCTATTACAGAGCCTAAGGCAATATCGATACCAAAACTCCCCCAAGAATTCCAATATAAATTATTTTGAATAAGATCTCTAAATGTTTTTTTTTTATCTGTTTTATCTATTTTATATTTAATATTACCGTTTAAAACAGTCTCGGTAATATCTCGTATTTTTGTCGCGCAATTATCGTAGAAAAAATCGTAAAGGTAGGCTCTATTTTCTGGCTTGTAATTATTGGCTAAATAATTTAAAAGCGTTTTTTTTTGGTCTTGGTTTAGATTAAGTATTTGCTCCTTTATGGTTCTATTTTGCTGTTTGTAAAACCTAAAAACATCCTTAGAGTTAGCAGCTCCCATTGAATACTTTAGTTTACCCTTTGCAAAGTTGGTATAGAAATTAGGGTTTTCAAAATTATACCGACCGTAATCGTAAATAACATCTAGATAGTCGTTTTTTACTCTAAAACCATTATGCCCAAAACTATCGTTTAATAAATTTCCTGGCCCTACGGTTATTACACTAATTTTGGTATTATCTGTAAGTTTAGGTACTTGAGCAAGTGATAAAAAGAAAGAGAAGAGAAGTAAAGTGAGTAAAATTTTCTTCATATTAAAAAATGTTATCTAAATGCACTAAAGTCTAGTTTTAAAGAAAAAACATTAGAATATAAGGCAGCACTTTGATCACCAATATCTGTAAATGCATAATCTACTTGAATGCCTTTATATTTAAAACCGACACCAAAACTTGGTTGAAAAGTTAAGTTTTCAGAATTATCGATTTGTAATTCATTTTGAAAATTACCAACACCAGTTCTTAAATAAATCATATCAATATATCCAAACTCGAATCCTAAAGCAGGATTTACACTAGCAAAAGAGGTTGAAATAACATCGTTATTTTGTTCGAAACGTACATTTAAATCGAATGCAGCTTCTAAACTATAATCGTTGTGGAAAACGTAACTTTTAGAAACACCAAATTGTAATTTAGGAATCGTAATTTCTGTTGATTCAGGAAGTTCTTGATTTTGTCCTTCTACAGCGCCTTGAACTCTAGCAAACGCCTCTTCATCGTAACTCCAAGAGTTAAAAGTTGTAGTAATATCGCGAGCCATTAAACCAAATTTCCAATTATTCTTACTTTCAAACTGTATTCCAGCATCGAAACCAAATCCCCATGAATTTGCAAAATCACCAATAATACGTCTAATTATTTTTGCGTTTATACCATAATTTAAACCTTGTACAGGTAATTTTCTAGCATAAGAAAAGGTGAAACCATAATCTGCTGTAGAGAATAAGCTAATTCTATCGTAATTAACATTTCCTTGCTCGTCTATAAGTTGTGTGGTGTCTAAAATATCGTCCACAGCAAATCGTATTAGCGAGATACCAATGCTACTCTCGCCGTCTAAAGGCATTGCAAAAGCAGCATAATCGTAATTGGCAATGTTTGCAAAGTAACTAGAATGCATTAAGGCAAGTTGGTTATCTTCAACATTAACTAATCCTGCAGGATTCCAGTAACCAGCGTTAACATTGTTAGAGGTCGCAGACACAGCATTGCTCATGCCTAATGCAGCGGCATCAACACCAATATTCATAAATTCGTTAGAATATTTGGTTTGCCCAAATAGCGAAAGTGACACTATAGTTAGCACAAGCGTTAATTGTAGTTTCAATGGCATTTTTTTTACAAAGATGGTAATAATTTATCTTATATATTAAACTTCAAATCAATTAGTATATTGTGCTAGGTTATTTTAAAATTTGAATGTTATCGTTTAAAATGAAATACTTTATTATTTTTACAGAAAACTAACCAATGCAAATTAAAAAATTCATTCCAAATTTTGTAACGCTTCTCAATTTGTTATCTGGAAGTATTGCAGTTTTATTTGCAGTTAACAATCATTTTGTTACTGCTGCATTATTCGTTTTCTTAGGCATATTCTTCGATTTTTTCGATGGGCTTTTAGCACGAAAATTAGGTGTGCAAAGCGCATTAGGTTTACAATTAGATTCTCTTGCAGATATGGTTACAAGTGGTTTAGTACCTGGAATAATTCTCTATAAACTAATTGCAATTACGGTTAATGTTCCACCAATAGTAGCCTCTAGCGAGTGGTCTATACATTGGTCTGGTTTCTCTATGGCTCTTATTCCAGTTATTGGTTTGTTTGTTACATTAGCTTCGGCATATAGGCTAGCAAAATTTAATTTAGACGAAGACCAACAAAGCTATTTTAAAGGTCTGCCAACACCAGCTAATACATTGTTAATTATGTCTTTGCCATTAATATTGGAATTTCAACATAATGATGCAATTAACGCTATTATATTAAATAAATGGTTTTTAATAGGGTTTACTATTTTAAGTTGTTACTTATTAAATTCAAGTGTAAAATTATTTGCATTAAAATTTAAAGACTATAGTTTTAAAAATAATGCAATGCGCTATATTTTTATTATTCTAATTTTTGTACTATTAATTGTGCTACAATTTGCTGCGATACCAATAATTATATTATTATATATTATACTCTCTTTAATTAAAAACAACCAAATCAAATAAAAATATCCAAAACCAATGCTAGAAATTATTTTCACACTATTAATGCTTGTTGCTTTACAGGCAGTTTTAGGCTTCGACAACTTATTGTATATTTCTTTAGAATCTAAAAAAGCGCCATTAGAGGCACAAAAGGGTGTAAGAAAAAAAGGAATATTAATTGCCATTGTTTTAAGAATTGTGCTATTGTTTGTTTTAGTTAGAATAATAGATTTTTTTCAAGAACCTTTTTCTTGGTTAACCGGTGGCATTGAAAATGTAGTAAAGTTCTCTTTTAATGGGCACAGTATTATTGTTTTAATAGGTGGAGCATTTATTATTTACACTGCTATTAAAGAAATTTGGCACATGATTGCAAAAGAAGATTTGTCTAAGGTTTTAGAAGATGGTACCAAACGCACAAAATCTACAAATGCCGTAATTACAAGCATAGTGATTATGAATTTAGTGTTTTCTTTTGATTCCATTCTAGCAGCTATTGGCCTAACAAGTGAAATTGAAAATTCTACCACAGCATTTATAGTTATGGCAATAGCTATTGTTGCTAGTGGATTATTAATGTTATTAATGGCAGATAAAATTTCAGTATTTCTTGCAAAAAATAGAATGTACGAGGTTTTAGGTCTGTTTATTTTATTTATCGTTGGTATTATGCTAGTAACCGAAGGCGGACATTTAGCACATTTAAAACTTTTTGGAAACGAAATTGTACCCATGAGCAAAACAACATTTTACTTTGTAATCGCAATACTTGTAGTAGTCGATATTGTACAAGGGCGTTACCAAAAAAAGCTATTAAAAGAGATTGATAATTCTTAAAAAACAATAATTTAACCCTTATTAATATGAAGGTTTTAAAATTCCTATTACATCTTAATTTTAATATTTGAAACGTTGCCAGTAAACCCTTATATGTATTATACTGATATAGGTTTACGTTTTTTAGGTTATTTTTTGTTGATAGATATTTCCGAAATTTTCTTTTACGCGCAAAAATTTTCAAGGATTTTTTCTCTAGAAAATTATTAGAATAATTTCCTTTAAATTTATATTATTTTTTTATAAAGTCAAGATTTAATTCTTGGTAAAAAATATTATTTTAAACTTTCATTCTTCCAGATATAATGCAAATCTTTATCCTTTTGCCACGCGATGCTTTCGTATAGATGTTGTGCAGGATTATTGGTTTCGGTTTGTAAGACCGCAAATTTATATGCATCTTCTTTTGCTTTTCTTTTAGCTTGTTTTAATAAAGCAACACCAATGCCTTGTTTACTGGTTTGATAATAGAAAACGTGACAACCATTGAATACAGGCACAAGGTCTTTTAGGTGTTGTTTTTTGGGCTTTAATTATTATTATTAGTTAATAAGGCTAGCTCATTAAATCTTTGCTTTGTTTTTAAAAATAGGCTTTGCCATTTTTTAACAAACCATCCAGTTTTTCCTAGAAAAGACACCTGTCTTTTAACTAAAAGGAAAGAACTATAATTAGTTTTAAAATAAAAAAAATCTGCAACCGAAGTTACAGATTTTATAATTATTTATGTTTAGCTCTAGGCATTAACCATGTACATTTTCTCTCTTAATTCTTTAATTTTAGAGTCTTGCATATAATCGTCGAAGGTGCTGTACTTATCTATTACACCATTTGGCGTTAATTCTACAATTCTATTACCAACAGTTTGTGCAAATTCGTGGTCGTGAGTTGTAAATAAAACAGTGCCTTTAAAATTCTTTAAAGAGTTATTAAAAGCGGTAATACTTTCAAGGTCTAAGTGGTTTGTTGGTTCGTCTAATTGTAGAACGTTAGCTCTTGTCATCATCATACGAGACAGCATGCAACGTACTTTTTCTCCTCCTGAAAGTACAGACGATTTTTTAAAGGCTTCTTCTCCACTAAAAATCATTTTACCAAGAAAGCCTCTAATGTTAACTTCTTCTCTTTCTTCTTCGGTTTTAGCCCATTGGCGTAACCAATCTATTAGGTTTAATTCTTCGGTAAAAAAAGCATCGTTATCTAGTGGTAAGTAAGATTGAGTAGTTGTTACACCCCAATTAAATTTGCCTGAATCTGCTTCTATTTTATTATTTAAAATTTGATAAAAAGCTGTTGTTGCTCTTGAGTCTCTTGAAAATAATACTACTTTATCTCCCTTTTGGAGATTTAAGTTTATGTTTTTAAATAATACTTCTCCATCTAGAGATTTTGTAAGGCCTTCAACATTTAATATTTGATCACCAGCTTCTCTATCGCGCTCAAAAATAATGGCAGGATAACGACGACTAGTACGCCTAATATCTTCAATATTAAGTTTGTCTATCATCTTTTTTCTACTTGTAGCCTGTTTACTTTTTGCTACATTTGCAGAGAAACGACGAATAAATTCTTCTAATTCTTTTTTCTTGTCTTCGGCTTTTTTGTTTTGCTGTGCATGTTGTCTCGCTGCTAATTGCGAAGACTCGTACCAAAATGTGTAATTACCAGAGAAATGCGTTATTTTTCCAAAATCGATGTCACTAATATGTGTACAAACGGCATCTAAAAAGTGCCTATCGTGAGAGACTACAATAACGCAATTGTTGTAATTTGCTAAAAAGTTTTCTAACCAAGAAATAGTTTCGTAATCTAAATCGTTAGTAGGCTCATCCATAATTAGCACATCTGGATTTCCAAAAAGTGCTTGTGCTAATAATACACGTACTTTTTGCTTTCCGTCTAAATCTGCCATTAAAGTATAATGATAATCTGCATTAATACCTAAATTACATAGCATTGCAGCTGCATCGCTATCTGCATTCCAGCCATTCATTTCTTCAAATTGTACTTGAAGTTCTCCTATTTTTTCGGCATTTTCGTCTGTATAGTCTGCATACAGAGCATCTATTTCAGTTTTTAATTTATGTAGCGGTTTATTTCCTTTTAAAACTGTTTCTAAAACCGTATCCTCATCATGCTTATTATGGTCTTGAGTTAAAACAGACATACGTTTTCCAGTCTCTAGGTGTACATGGCCAGAGTTAGCATCTTGTTGCCCAGAAATTATTTTTAAAAACGTTGATTTTCCTGCACCATTGGCACCAATAATTCCATAGCAATTGCCATTGTTAAAGGTGGTATTAACTTCGTCAAAGAGTACGCGTTTACCAAATTGTACCGAAAGATTTGAAACTGATAACATTTATTATATTTATTTTATTTAGAAAGTTTTTTTCTAAAAACTTATAAACAATAGACCTTTTAATGCTTGAAAATAAAAGTGTTTGTAAGTTTTCTGCAAAAGTAAATAATATCTTCGGTTTAATAAAACAAAAGACTGTTATATATACTATTATAACTACTCTACAAGGAAATAATTAACTTATTAAATAGTCAATTTAACAACGCATTAACACGGTTGTACGATTTCAAAACATAATTTTGTTTTCACTAACTATTTCGCGTGTTTTATATGAAATCTAAATGTTTAGTACTTATTTTAATTTTGGCAGTAATGTTATTATCTTGTAAAGTTGATAAGGATGAGTCTATTAATAATATAGCATATATTGGGGGCGAGATTATTAATCCTAATAGTAATTATATAATAATTTCAAAATCTAAAGTTAAGCTTGATACAGTTAAGTTAAATAAACAAAATAGATTTTCTTACACCTTAACAGATTTTGAACCTGGCTTATTTGGTTTTTTCGACGGTAGAGAATATCAAAATTTTTTAATAGAATCTAGCGATAGCTTGATGCTACGTTTAAATACTTTAGATTTTGATGAGTCTTTAGTCTACACAGGAATAGGAGCGAAGGAGAATAATTTTTTAATGGAAATATATTTGCTAAATGAAAAAGAAAACTACAATATTCTTGGATTTGGGCAAAAAACTGCAAAAGAATTTGATAGTATTTACAAGACATCAAGAGATAGAAAATTAAGTAAATTAGCTAAAATTAAAGCTAAAAATAAAACATCTAAGTTGTTCGATGAGATCGCTAAAGCTAGTATTAATTATGAATATTATGCACATAAAGAGCTTTATCCATTAGCAAATTATAAAATCTCGGAGTTAGATGCTTTTAATAATCTTCCAGAGGATTTTTACGATTATAGACAAACTATAGATTACAACAATGCAACGTTAAAAGATTATAACCCATACCTTTCTTTTTTAAGGTTTCACTTTAATAATCTTGCTTTACAAAATCACTTCAATCATTCTAAAGACAGTGTTTATAATAAGCTAGATGTACATTACAATCTTGATAAGCTAGAATTAATAGACGAGAAAGTAAGTAATGAGGATATAAAAAACGATTTGTTAAGAAACGTTTTAGAGCAGTTTATTAATGTCTCTAATAACACAGAAGATTACGACGAGATACTTAAATCTTTTAAATCTAAAAGCAGTAATAAAAAAGATATAGAAAATGCAAAGCATTTTGTTAGTTCTTATAAAAAACTAAAACCTGGAAATAAAATTCCTGAAGTAAAATTACTTAATAATAAGGATGAGGAGATTAGTATTTACAAACTTATAAAAAAGCCAACAATAGTTTATTTTTGGTCTAAAAGAAATAAAAACCACTTAATATCTTCACATAAGCGTGCTAAAGAATTAAATGTAAAGTACCCTGAATTTAATATTGTTGCTATTAATTTAGATTCTATTTCTTATCAAGAACAAAATAAGGTTTTAAAACGGTATGGTGTTACAAACGAAAACGAATATCGTTTTAAATCTCCAACAAAATCTAGAGGATTACTCTCCGTAAAACCTATACTAAAAGTTTTTATACTTAATAAAAATGGAGGTATAGTTAACGCAAAAGCTAATATGTTTAATATTGCGTTTGAACAGGAATTACTTGGTGTGCTAAATTAATATTTATTTTGGTGTGCTTATTAAGATTAAAAAAGTCCTAAAAATATAATTTTTCAGGACTTTTTCAATTACAAAAAAACTAAGAATCTAGTTTCCTTTTTTATAGTCTGCTAAAAACTTTGCTAAACCAATATCTGTAAGTGGGTGTTTAAGTAAGCCTTCGATGGAACTTAAAGGACCTGTCATAACATCAGCACCCAACTTAGCACAATCAATAACATGCATAGTATGGCGTACCGAAGCAGCAAGAATTTGAGTTTGAAAAGCATAATTATCGTAAATATGTCTAATTTCTGCAATAAGGTTTAAACCATCTGTAGAAATATCGTCTAAACGGCCAATAAAAGGAGACACATAAGTTGCTCCAGCTTTTGCGGCAAGTAAAGCTTGCCCAGCAGAAAAAACTAAAGTTACATTTGTTTTTATACCTCTATCGCTAAAATATTTACATGCTTTTACACCATCTTTAATCATTGGTAATTTAACAACAATCTGTTCGTGAAGCTCAGCAAGTGCCTCACCTTCTTTTACCATACCTTCAAAATCTGTAGCAATAACCTCTGCACTAACATCTCCAGAAACTAAATTACAGATATCGACGTAATGTTTTAAAATATTATCTGTTCCAGTAATGCCTTCTTTAGCCATTAACGATGGGTTTGTGGTTACACCATCTAAGATGCCTAAATCTTCGGCTTCTTTAATTTGTTCAAGATTTGCTGTGTCTATAAAAAATTTCATATTAAATATTTAGTTGTGTTTAATAATTTGGGCGTTACCTAAAGGTCAGGCTTTCGGCAGTCGCTCTCTGCGAGGAGCTTCAACAATGCCTCAATCCTTAACGCAGAGCAAAGTTACAATTTAACTTAGGCTAGAAGAAAAAATGATATGAATTAATATTAACAAAAATCATTTAAAAAACCCAAAACGTTCTTTTACAATCTAATTCTTTTTAATAATACTCTAATTTAAAATTGTCATGGGCCCAATGTATTCAAAGTAAATAATATCGCTAAATGTTACGCCCAAAGACAAAACAATAGATAGCATTATTTTTTTCATTTAAAGCTTGTAATGCTTAATTAGCATCTTTTCATAAACTTTATCAGGCAATAAAAATTTTATAACAATGGAGAATTTTTGCATAAAAGCACCAACCTTGTAATGCGTTTTTGGCTTTTTGGTATTTACTACTTTTAAAACCATTTTAGCTACAGCAATTGGGTCGTTGCTTTTGTCTACATGATCGTCTATATCATTTAAAACACTTCCGTATTTTTTATAAGGAGAATTTTCTTTTAAAGGCGCATGATAGCGTCCAGCGGCAATATTGGTTGCAAAGTCGCCTGGCGCAATGTTACTCATGTTTATATTAAAATCTTTTAACTCAATTCTAAACGCCTCGGTCAACAACTCTAAAGCACCTTTGCTTGCACTATAAATACCACGATATGGTAAGCCCATAAAACCAGCAATAGAGGTTATATTAATTATCAATCCGCTATTTTGCTTTCTCATTTGCGGTAAAACAGCTTTAATAACGTTTATTGGTCCAAAAAAGTTGGTGTCAAAATTATTCTGTATTTCAGCCTCTGGAATTTCTTCAATTGGTCCTGTAATACCAACTCCAGCGTTGTTAATTAGCACATCTAGTTTTCCTTCTGTAGTTATCACTTCCGCGACAGCGTTATTAATAGAAGTAAGATTTTTTACATCTAAGCCAACAATTTTAAAAGGATGATTGGTGTACTTTTCTGGACTTCGGCTTGTTCCATAAACAATAAAACCGTGTCGTTTTAAAAATTCACCAATAGATTTTCCAATTCCGGAAGATCCTCCTGTAATTAAAATTACTTTAGACATATTAAATAGATTGAAAAGTTAAAAGTAAAAAAGTTGAAAGTTGAAAACTAATAATTAGCGTAAAATAATATGAAGATTTTTACGAGACTTTTGGGCATAAAAAA
>Ga0079203_1000839_pt1 | contig 23862 bp, 24 predicted proteins | sample PorBlaMBantryBay_FD_68602 | JGI IMG/M metagenome (GOLD analysis project Ga0079203, IMG submission 68602) | Marine algae microbial communities from Bantry Bay - Bantry Bay, Ireland | ecosystem: Host-associated > Algae > Red algae > Blade | place: Bantry Bay, Ireland
AGATTTCTCACTAAGGCAAATTACAAGATACATACAGATGCTATCAAGCATATAATAGTGCCAAAACTCACAGAAAATCAAAAGAGATATGTATACGCAGATGAAGCAGACTTGTTGAATGTAGCACTGTTTGGGATGACTGCAAAAGAATGGAGGAAAAACAATCACGATAAGGATTGAAATATTAGAGATCATGCAAATGTAGTGCAGTTGATGGTATTGGCAAATATAGAAAGCATAAACGCAGAACTTATAAGACAAAAAATGAATCAACAAAAGAGGCTTGAAATCTTGAATGAGGTTGTGATACAACAAATGAAATCTTTACAGTATTCATCTTATGATATTTCTGAGCCAGAGTATCTAAAAGATAGTACACTGGATGACTAAAGTAATAAGGAGCCAAACTTCGATATAGTTATTTTTATTTTTTTTGATAATAAATGAAGAAAAAAGCTTTGGTTACATGAATAAGAGGTCAAGATGGAGCATATCTAGCAGAGCTATTGCTCTCCAAGGGCTATGAGGTCTATGGAGCAGATAGGAGAAGCTCATCAGTAGGCCAGACCAGACTCGACATACTAGGGATAGCAGACCAGGTGAGTATGGTCTATATGGATCTGCTGGATGTACACAATATCAACAATGTCATCAAATCAATCAAGCCAGATGAGATATACAATCTCGCTGCTCAGAGTTTTGTGGGTGTGTCTTTTGATCAGCCAGTGCTGACAGCTGATGTGGATGCAGTAGCAGTGACCAGGATACTAGAAGCCATACGTGCGTATTGTCCTGAGTGTAGGTTTTATCAAGCATCTACAAGTGAGATGTTTGGTGAAGTCCAAGAGATACCACAGAAAGAGACGACACCTTTTTATCCACGTAGTCCATACGGAGTAGCCAAACTCTATGGACACTGGATCACCAAAAATTATAGAGAATCGTATGGTATGTATGCATGTAGTGGGATATTGTTCAATCATGAGTCACCGCTGAGATGATTGGAATTTGTGACGCGCAAGATCACCAATGCAGTAGCAAAAATATCCAAAGGCAAGCAAGATGTGCTCACTCTATGAAATATGGACGCCAAGAGAGATCGATGATATGCCAAGGAGTATGTAGAAGGTATGTGGATGATGCTCCAGCAAGACGAGGCAGATGACTATGTCCTAGCTACTGGAGAGACGTATACGGTGAGATCATTTGTCGAAAACTCTTTCAAAATTGTAGGGATAGACATCGTGCGAGAAGGTGAGTGAGTAGATGAGATCGGCAAAGACAAAGCCACAGGCAAGACGGTCGTCCAGATATCTGCAGACTTCTATAGACCAGCAGAGGTAGAGCTCCTCATCTGAGATCCCACCAAAGCAAAAGAAAAGATGTGACGAGCACCAGCCACGGACATAGCTGGACTCACCAAGTTGATGGTGGAGTATGATTTATCATTAGTTTAAATAATGCAAAAAATTATCATAACCTGAGGCGCAGGATTTATCGGATCAAACTTCCTAAATAAATATGTGAGGATATTTCCAGATATCCAATGGATAAATATTGATGCACTGACCTATGCTGGCAAATTAGACAATATTGAGGTAGCTGATCTGGATAATTATCAGTTTGAGCAAGTAGATATTAGAGATATCAAAACTCTACGCAGAGTATATGAGACACACAAACCCACAGATTGTATCCATTTTGCTGCTGAGTCGCATGTAGACAATAGTATCGAGAATCCTGGCATATTTTTGGAATCTAATATTTTGGGTACCAACAATCTACTGAGTCTGCACAAAGAATTTGAGCTCCAGAGATTTCATTATATAGGGACGGATGAAGTGTATGGAGAGCTCCCTCTTGACAAACCAGATCTCAAATTTATAGAGACAACACCGATCATGCCACATAGCCCATATAGTGTCTCTAAGGCATGATGAGATATGCTCGTGCATGCATACCGTAGGACATACGGACTAGATACAACTGTTACGAGATGTAGCAACAATTATGGTCCATATCATGACAAAGAAAAACTCATCCCATTATTTATCGATAGATTAATGCATGACCAGAAAGTGCCCGTGTATGGTGATGGGAAACATGTAAGAGATCGACTCTATGTAGAGGATCATTGTGATGCAATTTGGGAAGTATTTACAAAAGGAAAGAGTGGTGAAATATATAATGTGTGAGGGAACAATGAATATAGTAATCTAGAGATCACTCATATCCTGCTAGAAGCATTTGGGAAGTGAGAGGAGAGTATCGAATACGTACAGGATAGAGCAGGTCATGATAGGAGATATGCAATAGATAATACAAAAATTACTACTCAGTTAGGTTGGAGTCCACAAGTGAGTTTTGAGGAAGGAATACAGAAGACGATTGAGTGGTATAAAGAAAGAGGGTAAAGCTTTAGAGTCGAAAGTACATTGTATGTCATCCTTCACTACGTTTAGAATGACGGATATTTATTCAATTTAATGCTATGAAAGGAATTATATTAGCTGGCGGGACAGGTTCTAGATTACGACCAATCACCAAAGGTATCAGCAAACAACTCATGCCAATTTATGATAAACCTATGGTGTATTATCCACTCAGCACGCTCATGTTGGCTTGAATTCGTGAGATCTGTATCATCACGACACCAGAAGACCAATCCTCATTCCAAAATCTTCTCTGAGATGGTTCACAGCGATGATGTGAGTTTGTGTATATAGATCAACCATCTCCAGATGGCCTTGCACAAGCATTTATCTTGGCAGAAGAGTTTATATGAGATGAGAAGGTATGTCTCATACTAGGAGACAATATCTTCTATGGATCTAACCTAAGTCAACTCCTCCAAGAGAGTACAGATCCTGATGGATGAGTGATATTTGCTTATCCAGTGCATGATCCTGAGAGATATGGTGTGGTGGAGTTTGATGATCACAACAAAGCAATCTCAATAGAAGAAAAACCCACAGATCCAAAATCTAGATATGCAGTGCCTGGGATCTATTTTTATGACAATAGTGTGATAGAGATAGCAAAAAATATTACACCTAGTGACAGAGGTGAATTGGAAATCACAACCGTCAATCAAGAATATCTTGCTCAAAACAAACTCAAGGTAGGTGTGCTAGATAGAGGGACTGCATGGTTGGATACTGGTACGATAGATGCTATGATGGCTTCACATCAATTCGTACAAGTAGTAGAGGAGAGACAGAGCTTGAAGATATGATGTCCCGAAGAAGTCTCATGGAGACAGTGATGGATAGATGATACACAATTATTGGACCTAGCAAAACCACTGAAAAAGAGCGGTTATGGAGCGTATCTGGAAAAACTGGTAGAGTGGGGGAAGTAGTTTTATTAAATACAATAGGATCAAACTTCTCGAGATCCTTCAGTCGTCTTTCATTTTATTACAGACTCTTTTAGGATGACGGATTGTTTTATAACACATAATGTATGAAGATAATCGATACACCAATACCAGATCTCAAAGTTATAGAACCTACTGTCTTTGGTGATGAGAGAGGATTCTTTATGGAAAGTTGGAAACAGTCTAGTTTTGAAGAAGCTGGGATACAAACGTATTTTGTGCAAGATAATCATAGTAAATCAACAAAATGAGTACTCCGTGGGCTACACTTCCAGACTCGTAAGCCACAGAATAAACTCGTGAGAGTCACTGCAGGAGCTGCATATGATGTAGCGGTGGATTGTAGAACATGATCTCCTACCTATGGTCAGCGATATGGACTGGTGCTAAGCGCAACAAATAAAAAACAACTCTTCGTCCCAAGAGGTTTTGCTCATGGATTCTTGTCGCTTGAGGATGGGACAGAATTTCTGTACAAAGTGGATGATTATCGAGATCCAGATGGAGAAGATGGACTCATGCGAGATGATCCTGAGATAGCTATAGATCGGGGCACAATACTAAAAGAGTATACTATAGATGAGATACAACTAAATGAGAAAGATAAGAAGTATGCTAGTTTTGGTGCATTACCCGATTATTTTGAATTTTGAATTCCCAAAAAGAAAGCAATTGTTTATGTTGATGGACTCAATCTATATTACGGATTGTTGAAAAATACACCATACAAGTGGTTGGATATCTATGGCTTTGTAAATTCATTTTTGACTAAGCATAATATAGATATCATTGAATTAAAATATTTTTGTGCAAGAATTCCTTCTTCGTCTCATGATCAATATGCTCACTTGAGACAGAAATCGTATCTAGATGCACTTAGTAAATATCAATCAATATATACAATCTACACATGTATTGAGGGCTATTTTAAGACATGAGTGACGAAAACAGGATTACTCCTGCCAGACAAGAAGGAGATTGCTCGTATCATTGCAAATGAAGAAAAGTGAACGGATGTTAATATCTGAGTGCATATAACACATGATGCTTGTACGAGAGATGATTATACTGTTATTTGTTTGGTTTCAAATGATACAGATTTGGCAGAATCATTACGCTTGAGCAAGGAGCATTGAAAACAAGTCTTCTTGATTCCTCCGATCAAAAAATACTCTAAAGGCGAGATTAAAAAATATAAAAAATGGAGAAAGTGAATTCCTCGCCCATCAGGAAAACTCACTAAATATGCCAATAATTATTTGCAACGATGAATAACTTATACACCATTGCGTGATCATCAATTGCCAGATGAAGTAGAATGAATACATAAGCCATCGTCTTGGTAGGTCTTAAGTGTATATCAGAATGAAATGTATTTTGTACTGAAAAAAGATAAAAAATAATGAAAAAAGATGAGATTGCTCTCATCTTTCTCTGCCCAACATACAAGAATGTTGAGTGGTTGTAATACAAGTATATAAAAAAATATTTATTTTGCAAGTCTACTTATGAATAAAATACTCATCACAGGCGCCAAGGGCATGCTAGCTCACGATCTCATTCCAGTACTAGAGACAGATAATACACTTCTCCTGACAGATGTCGCAGAGTTGGATATTACCGATTTTGATTCTATTTCTGGGGTGTTATGAGATTTTAACCCTGATATAGTGATCAACTGTGCTGCGTATACTGCAGTAGATAAGGCAGAAGACGATGGCGAGATACTCAACTATAAGGTCAATACCCTATGAGTGTGATTACTTGCTAAGTGATGTGCAGCGTATGGAGCTGATCTGATACATATCTCTACAGACTATGTGTTTGCTGGAGATCAGGAGCAGTGATATAGCCCAGATGATATCCCAACACCGCTCAATGCATACGGTATGGCCAAGCGACTTTGAGAGGAACTTGCTAGGCAGCATCTCCCAGAGACGATCATTATTCGTACTGCGTGGTTATACGGTTGATGATCTGAGTTTCCAAACTTCGTCAATACAATGCTCAAGCTTGGAGCAGAAAAAGAATCACTCCAAGTCGTAGATGATCAGCATGGACTGCCGACGTATACCCTAGATCTAGCAACCTCAATCAATACTATAATTCAAAATATATTGCAATATCGTGGTCAAACATGCCATCTTACCAATAGTGGAGAGCACAGCATATCTTGGTATGAGTTTACTCAGGAGATATGTAAACAAGCTGATTTGAAGTGCGATATCCAGCCATGTGAGAGTAGTGTGTATCCCAGACCAGCACCCAGACCTAGCTGGAGTGAATTGAAAAATGATAGTGATATTCAACTTCCTGAGTGGAAGGATGGGTTGGGTAGGTATTTGGAGAAAAGATAGTTTTTTTGTCGCAATTTGAGGAGTTTTTCGTATACATAATCAAATAAAGAAAGAGTTGTTTATTTATGAAGATGCAAGTTATTTATTAGTAGGTTGAACTGAGAAAAGAATACGACCGGTATCCACTCAATCAAGTGATTGTGGAGATTTCAAAAGAGTTCAAGAGACAAGCAGAAGTAGATTTTCTTATTTGACATCTTAGTAAGGATAAAGAAAAATTGTAATGGAAAGCAACAACAGACATTGCATGACTGACTAAGTTAATGGTGGAGTATGATTTATCTCTTGTGCGCTAGATAGGAAAATTATAAATACATATGAAATTCTCTTTTCGCTATTTTATTGATTCGTAAATCTGAGTATCTATGAACAAAATAAGTGTTAATATTATCTCTTTGTGAAGAGAATCAATCTATAAAACATTAGATAGTCTTGTTAATCAAGAGGTAAGTTTTGAATATGAGGTTAATATTATACTTCAATGAAATTTGAATGAAGAAAAAATTAATGAAATAATGAAAAAAATCGATCTATCTGTCTATGAATACGAAAAATGATTGTGATTTGGGTATTATAGAAATCAAGCTATCGAAAAGTCAACATGAGATATACTAGCATGGATAGATGATGATGAATGGACAGCCGACAATAATTGGCTCTCTACGATCACAAAATCAATTAGAGAATGAACATATAAGGTAGTTACAGCAGGTACTAAAATCGAATTGGGTAAGTGATATATTGCTGATTGTATTAGTTATCTATGATATCCATGATGATCAGTGATTTGATTTGACAAGATGTGGACGGTCTATGAAGATGGCACGACTAAGCATCTATGTAGTGGAAATTTTGCCTTCCACAGATCTGTATTGGAGGTGGTGTGATGATTTGAAGAGAGCCTCAAATCTGGAGCAGAAGATGTTGCATTTGGTACAATCTTGGCAAATAAATGAGTGAATATATATCGAGAGCCAAAAGCGACTATCTATCATATCCATAGAGACTGAATAATTAATTTTTGTAAACGACATATGTTGAGGGGTAAATCAGTATATGAATACAGCAAACTATGACTCATTAGTGGCTGACACCGAAAGGATAAATTAAATTCTGTTAAACATATTTTATTTGGAAATTTTTGGTCAAAATATACTCCTGGTGTTTGGCTTTTATTTTGATTGCAGTATTTATTTACCATCGTATGATATGGACAAAAAAAAATATGATCTCATTAGTATAAGTCCATATAATTTTTTGGATAAATGAGATGGCGCTAGCAATAGAATTCGATATCTAAACAAAAAACTTTGTGAGGCAAAAAAAGTATTGACTGTTATTAGAGACGAATGAAACATAAAATATCATGTGCAGCAAGGTGATATTCTTCTTTGATCCAAAAATAAATTTTTGCATTTATTATCCCCTCTAGTTCTAAAGAAAATATTTTTAGAAAAAAGTAAGAATAAAAATATAACCTTGTACTGTTATACTATCTGGTCTTGAATGTATGCCTTATTTTGTTATTTCTTTTTTTGACTGAATTATCATTTTGATGACCAAAATGTTGAATATATTAGATTTAAAAGAAGTTGATCTAAAGCCCGACCAATCATAAAGATCTATGAAAAAATGATTATTAAATACAGTCAATCAGTTAGTTTTGTCTCAAGACATGATAGTAATTTTGTTGATAAAAACTTAATCGAACATAATAATGTGTCTATTATTACTAATGATTTTTGAGTAAATATTGATAAAATCAATAAAAAGTTAGAAATTAGGCAATCTATAAGACAAAAACACTCTATCGATAAATGAGAAAAATTATTACTTTTCTTTTGATCATTTGGATATGAGCCAAATATATCTGCACTCAAAGTGATACAAAAAACCATCAATCCCTGACTTATATCTCACTGATTCAAATATAAATTTGTAATATGCGGCAAATGACTAGATAGTTATATCAGGTCTGATCAAAATATGATCTATGCTTGATTTGTGGATGATATTGTAGATTATATATTGGCTAGTGATATGATGGTGGCACCGATGGTGAGCGGAAGCGGCACTCAACTCAAGATTATAGAATCTCTCTCTTATTGATTGCCAGTATGTACCACTGGACTGTGAGCAGAGTGATTAGATATTCATCCACATTTGTATTCTACAGATTTAGAAGATATGAATGATTTTATTGTTTGATACAATTATGATACACACAATCAAAAAAATAGCTAGTAAGCCTCTATGGTATCTAAGAAAGTTTTTTGGATATTCTATATTTTATAGTAATACTTGAGAAGATATTATTGTAAATTATATATTAAATAACAAAAAAGATGGATTTTATGTGGATGTGTGAATGAATGAACCAGTTAGATGAAATAATACTTATTTGTTTTATAAAATGTGATGGAAAGGTATATGTATAGAACCCATACCATCATTGTCAAAAAAATGCAAACGCTATAGACCTAGGGACACAAATCTAAATATCTGAATATGAAACGATGAGTGAATATTGGATTTTTATGAATTGAGCTCATCACGATTATCTACGTTTTCCAAAGAAATGATGGAAATGCGTCTATCAGAGTGATATACTTTAAAATGAGTTACTAAATTGCCAATAAAAAAATTATCTACAGTATTTGAAGAAAATAAAGTCAAAGAGGTAGACATTTTGTCGATAGATACTGAGGGGTATGAGTTGGAGGTATTGCAATCAAACAATCGAGACGAGATCAAGCCTATTATTGTTGTGCTCGAAAACCAAGGCCATGATCAAGAAAGTCAGAATACTATAATGGCATATTTAAAAAAACAGTGATATACAATGATTGCGAATACCTATGTAAATTGAATCTATAAGTTGGATGATGAGATATAAATATTTAGAAATAGTGTCTTAATTTCATTATAGAGAATGTATGAATAATATCAAAAATTATATATCATTGAAAGGATTAATTTGGGCTCTATTATTTTCATTATACTTAGTTTGAACATATTTTATAATTTCTTGATGAATTTTTTCTACAGGTGATTGAGCTTGAAACTGAATGAATCTTCTTCATCTAATCAATTGAAATTATAATGAATATTCTTGAATATTTGCAAAACCTGTGCTTACGCATTATATCTACTGATCACTAGCTACTCTCATAGGATCCAAATCTATGTTCTTGTTGATATGAACATTTTCTATATTTTTAGGAGCTAATATCTTTTTTGTATTTAAAAAGATTTTATCTAATAATTGGATTTTTTTTGTTTTTGTGATACTATTTTTTGGCAATCCTTATAGTCGAAGTTATATAGTAGAGTGAGAAAAATCTATGTGGGTTATTTACCTTTTTGTGCTATCTATTTATTGTTTTCTCAATACATCCAAAAAATACAATATACTATGAATATTTTTTATATCATTGTTGCCATTAGTTCATTCGACTTGATTATTATTTTTCGGTGTTTGAATATTACAATGTATTTTTATATCAATCTATAAAAAGAAATCTTGGCAAAGTATTTTAAAATCAATTAGCGTAATAATATTATTTTGATCAATCTTTTTTTGATCTTATAGATATTGATTGCATAAGTATTCTCAAGAACAATATCAATGAGTTGATACAGAGCAATACAACAGAGATTTATTGTTTAGTAGGAATTTTATACAGGAGATAATTGGTAATGATATAGATAATGAATTTGCCGCCTTAATAAAGATATATATTGACTGACATTATTATTGAATGTGATTCGCTAATTTTGTAGATGGTATAAATAGATATTTCCCAATTCAATTCAAATTATTATTACTTGCTTCGATAGTATTTCTTTTGCTTTTTAAATCCTTAAACAAAAATAAAAGTGTAATTGCATTTATTCTTTTGTCAACATCAGTAGTATTATTTATTTGATTGTGATCAAAACGAGCATCTTTTTCACATTTTAGTAGATATCCATTTTATATAGTATTTTTTATTTTTGCTTTTGTGTCTTTGGTTATTGGTGCAGCGAGAATATCAGATCAATCAAAAATGTTGATAACATTTTTGATTATGTCTATAACGTATACCTCAACATATTGAATCAAAGGTAGTATGAGCAATCGCTTAAATAATATATTTAATATAAATTATGAAATGTGACTATATATCGATCAGAATATAAAATTGGATGAAAAAAATAAAGTATTGGTTATGTGACGACCTCAAACATACCTTGGGATCCTGGAAAATGATTATCAAAAATGAATTGATAAGAAAAGATACTTTTATAACTATTGATTTGAAACTGACAAGGCTTCTTATGAAAATCTTACTCTAGATCACCTAAAAGAAATTTGAATAAGTTACTTTGTTTATACAAATTCTTGATGAGATACTTATAATTCTAATCAAATATTGAGAAATAAATTGTATAATAATTTGGAAATGATAAAAAGAATGCAAGGATATAGTACCAACAAAGAAGTTATACTTTATAAATTGAAATAATAATGAATATACTAATATTATCTTGGTTTACATCTTTTCCTATAAATAATTGATGAGCAAAAAAAACTTATGAACTTGCAAATAGACTATGAAAAAATAATAAGGTCATCAATTATGTGCCTTATGTAAAAAGAAAAAATTTCTTTTGATTTGAGAATAAAAATATAAAAATTGGAAATTATAACGAGTTTAGACAATATTCATTTTTTTGATATATTCTAAATTATTTCTTTGAAAAATTATTTTTTTCTTGACGGTTTTATTTCTTCAAATATAAATACTCTAAAGATCTAATAAGATTGATTGACTGGTCTGATGTCATAATATTTAATTGACCACATCTATTTAGATCTACCTTAGATTACAATAGGCCTTTTTTCCATTTATCGTTTAATGTCGAATATCATAGAATATGATGATTTCTAAAAAAATTTATTAAAAATAGAGAATTAGATCTCATCAAAAGATCTAAAACAACACGAGCGTGTTCCCAAATTGATAAAGATTTATATTTATCTGATCTAAGTCCTAAAGTATCCAACATTGAAGTATTGCCTACATGACTACCTCAGCCTATCAAATCTAAGTACATACCAACTGTCTACAAAAATGATACAAGAAAAAAAGTAGTATTTGTATGATCTACGTATTGACCTAATATTGAGTGACTTGAGATTATAAAAAAAATTGCAAAAGAAAGTACTAATCTTTTGTTTGTGATTATATGATCGGTATGCTGAACCAATAAAAATTCTGACAATATAACTTACTTGTGATTTGTAGACGATGACGATTATTGGGATTATTTGTGCCATGCGGATTATGCGATAAATCCTATCATCTCATGATGATGAGCAAGTTTGAAAGTAGCTGACTATCTGTGAGCATGATTAAAAATTATTTCAACAAAATTTTGATCAAGATGATTTGAAAATATTATATCAGACCCATTCTTGGATGATGATTGAACAAATTTTGAAAGCGTAATGAAAGCATTGTTGAATTCTAAAGTGTTCAATTCACAGTCATTATGATGGAATAGTATTATAGAGAAGTTAGAATATCAATTAGATATATCATAAATCTATGTTGATAAATAAGATTTTAGATTCATATATACAATGAATATTTTGTTTGTTAGCGATTTTTTGGAGAAGCTTTGATGAGCCGAAAAGGTTTTTTGGCAGACTTATGATATCGCAGAGTCACAGTGATATGGGGTCTACGTCTATGGATCTAGTCACACTTCTATCAAGAACAATAGATTTTCGCTATTTGATATCAGACATGGTCGAAATATAAGAAAGTTGATCATAAAAAAATCTATAGATATAGTTCATATTCATAAGATGCATCAGCAAGTATGACAAGCATTTCTAATGTTTATACCAAAACATGTAAAAGTTATCCGACATGTACATGATTTTACTCTTTATTGCCCTTATTTGTGAGTGAGGTATGACGATACCGCTTGTGATTGAAAAAATCACAAAAAATGTAAAAGATTTGTAGAACATAAGTATGATTATCCATATTATTTAAATAATTTACTTAGATTATATATTAAAAGATTTTTGGTTAAAAGATATGTAAATGTGTATCTTTCTCCCTCTATAAAACTAAAAGAATACTTGATAGACATCGGAATACCAAAGAAAAAGATAACAGTTTTGAATAATTTTGTAAAATTAGATCAGGAGAATATAGAAAGGAATTCTTCCTCTTTAGAGCATTTTTTTGTGTATGTGTGAAGACTATCTGTGGAGAAATGAATAGACAAAGTCATAGATGCTTTTGCAAGAATCAAACTACTGAAAACCAAAACAAACATTAAGCTCTATATCATATGAGAGTGAAATCAAGAAAATAATCTAAAGAAACAAGTTAAATTATTGAAGCTAGATAATTATATAATTTTTTTGTGAAAACTACCCTTTAATGATATAGTCCCATACTACAAAAACAGTTTAGCTGTAATATTGCCTAGTAATTGGTTGGAAAACTGTCCCATGGTGTGAGTAGAGGCTTTGAGCTTTTGAGCTTCATTGATTGCAACAGATATATGATGACTATCAGATTTTGTTGATCATGGTTACAATGGTTATCTATGTGAGTTATGAAATATCAATGATCTCACAGAAAAACTAGAATTAATGATCAACTTAAGTATGAATACACTTATCGAAATGAGAAAATTCTCATATGCAAAATTTGTTAAAGATTATACATATCAAGATTTTTGTCAAAAAATTATTTCTATTTATCAAAATAATTTTAATGAACAAGCTTAATATATGATGTTGAACGAAAAGCATCGATTGATATATCAATGTAGACAGTCTCAAGCTCCCTTGAGTAGATGTAGTGCATGATCTAAACTCATATCCATATCCTTTCGAAGATGACTCTTGTGATGAGATATGGGCTGATAATGTTATAGAACATCTAGATGATATGATTTTGTTATTTGAAGAAATTTATAGAATACTAAAGCCTTGAGGTGTATTTAGAGGTATTGTTCCGTATTTTGCTCATCCTTGCGCATTTGCAGATCCTACTCACAAACAATATTTTTCACTTGGCACTTTTGATTATTTTACCAAAGATTTTGAATATAATTTTTATACCAATGCTAGATTTGAAATAACACAGTTAAAATTAATAATTTGATGAATTAGTGGATTATTTAAGTTTGTCACAAAAAGGAAACCAAGATTTTATGAACTGTATATTTCTAGAATTTTTCCTGCGAGCTGAATTGAATTTATTTTAACAAAAACACATGACTAATCCAGACTTTTCAGACAATATATTATGAATTATTAGAAATCCTTCTTTTATAGCAAGAAAGTATCTGTTGCAGTGAATAAGAAAGTATGCACCAGAACTAAATTGAATTATATTGGATGTATGATGCTGATCAAAGCCATATATTGATTTTTTTTCTTATAAAAAATATATCTGAGTTGATGTAGAGATAAGCTGACATGATCACTCAAATGAGTCTATTGATGTGTACTACGATTGAAGATCACTTCCATTTGAAGATGATTCAATAGATTCAGTATTAAGTACTCAGACATTTGAGCACATCCAGTACTTGCCTGAAGTAGTTTGAGAAATACATAGAGTTACTAAAAAATGATGAAAAATTTTAATCACACTCCCTTTTGTGTGGGGCGAGCATGAGCAACCTTATGATTTTAGAAGATATACTGCTTTTTGAGTAACTCATCTTTTGCAAGAAGCTTGATTTGAGATTTTAAATTTAGATAAAAGCACAAATACCATACTAACTATAACTCAATTATTGTCGACATATTTATCTAAGATTTTTAGAACTACTCCAAAGATATTTAGAAATATTCTTCAATTGCTTATCATTTTTCCATCAAATGCAATATGAATATTATTTGCAAAAGTTTTACCAATTGATGATGATCTATATTTAGATAATATTATATTAGCAAAAAAGATTTAAGTTTTAAAAATTACGTTTGAATAATTTTGATATAGAAATAAATCAATAAACTCATAACAAATATTTCTGTCATTATTGTTGTAGCAGCTGCTCATATCATTCAATATCTAGGAACTATCATCATATTGCTTACAATATTAAATACAAAGGCTCAGGCCACTGAATATAAATGATGTTTGGGCTTTATTGTAGATACAGCTCGAGAAATATTAGAATATATATAATTAATAATTCAAGTGATAAATAGCATTTGCAATACTATTGTTCATTCTTTGCTGTAATCTGATCCAAATGTGTAATTGAGTATAAATCATGCTAATAGAATTAGTATTCAATATATAATTACTCAAGAAAATCATGTCAATTTTGTATAATACATTGTGATTTCATGGAATTTTTCTTTTCATTCATCAAAAGCACTTTTGAGAACTGGAAATATAGCATTTCACAAAAAAATTATAGGCATAATGCTTAATATAATAATTTTGTATGCAGCATTATATATACCTACTTTCTCATATCCCCAATAATATTTGATAATTAGACTGTCTACATAATAATACATACTTACGAATAATATACTCATTGAATACATCCATCCTTTTTTTATCAACTCAATTTTGCGTATCCAATATGTTTGTGTATTATCATCTATTGCTAGTACTTGTTTTTTTTGGATCATATATCAGGCATAACAAATAGTGAGCATGCAGATAAATGCTTGAGCACCTATGATGGGCACGATACTAGATACCAAGAATACAAGTGGTATGATGCACAGATTTCCTATTCCTTGGATGAGTTTGATCTGAAATTCTACCTGAGAGCGCTGCAGACTACGAAAACTCCCTCTAAGATACTCCAAAAAACTATTGGTGAGTCCATACAACAACAACATCACTCCGACCTGTCTGATCATTAGATCATCAGTACTCAAAAAAAGTATAAATCAAAAAATAACTATAACCAATCCTGATAGGAGTCACTTGGTCTTGAGTCACTGGGAGAGATAATGCGATCTCTCATGTGATGCGAGATGCTGGTAGTCTCTGATCAGGAGAGTAGTGAGACCTAGATCAGCAAATATCAACAAAAATGCGAGTATCACTCACCGATAACTATAGATCCCAAACACTTCTGTCCCAAACAATCTTCAAATCAGTATGGTGATGATAGCTACCGATCACTTGGATACTCATTCTGCTAGTATCAGCCAAAAAGTATTCTTGATGACTGTTTGTTTGGAGCTAGTATTGACCAACAAAAATTGACGCAATCTTGCAATGATTTTTTTCATTTTTTGATATTACTTATATTGGTGTGGAGAGCAAGGATATGAACTATAGGATATCAAGATATATGTAGCTATGATTGCAATGGTATGTGAGATTATTAGGATCGTAGCATATTTAGATATAGTAATATCATTATGATTAGATCCACCAAACTTGTGTTTATCATCTTAGTAATAATCAATCTAGCAGTCATAGGCTGGTATCTCTTGGTGTGAGAAGGAGGATATGATGCAGATCAGCATAGGGCGTTGTTTCTCTCTGCAGAGTATGATGAGTATCTAGATCAGACATCTATACGTGACAGTGACCCAGATATATTGTACTGGAGAGTGCTCTCTCATATATACAATGCTGATCTATCTGAGGCCAAATCAGAACTATCAAAACTTGATTTTTCTAATTATAGTGCGACCACTTTAGATATATTGCAGGTTTTGAACAAACTAGAAAATAACGACGTCACCTGAGCTATCCAGTATATGGATAGCAGACCTACACCATACAATATCCGAGAAAGAGGCGCCAAGAATATGCTATATACATTAGCATTACTCAGCCAGCCAAATCCCAACAAAGATAAACTGCGCATAGAGAGAGATGAAATTACTAGAAACAATCCCAATGCAAGACTTACCATTCTAATGAATGCTGCGATAACAAGCGTACTGGGTCAGCACAGTAGTTCGTATACTCAATTTGAAAAATCGCATAATCAAAAAAATATTACAGAGCCGTTATTTTGGCAATACTGGGGTATGTCAGCTTTTAACACTAAGGCATATGATCAGGCATTAGTATTTTTTGATTATATAAATCAGTTGTCTGAAGATCCAAGCAACAATCAATACTTTGGTATTACAAAAAAATCATTTATTGATTACAAATATCAATCATTATATTATTTAGAAGATTACAAAAAATCATTAGAGTTGATAAATAGTTCTATTGAAGACATAAATATATGATGACTTGAATCAGCAGATACTTGGATATGGAAATCTAGAAATGAAATAGAATTGTGATTGGATGATGCATCACGAGATTCACTAGTACAAGCTCTTACCTATAAAGAATGATACTATCGGGTAATGTATGATATGATTAAGCATCATGCTAGATATCCTGATAGAGATAATTTTGAATTTATCCAACGTTATATGGATCAGTATATAGACACACTGCCTTCAAACCGTCTGATGCAATTATATACATTGTGGATAGATCAGTGAGAAGCTTCTGAAGCTAACAGGATAAAAAGATACCTCCTAGCAAAATATCCAGATTATGAACCAGCCAAACTCATAGATAGAAAAGAAGTGATAGACAGGTATGTAGTACAGCGACTCAGATTTGATCAAGAGGGTCTCGAGCAGATAGAAGAAGAATTAGTAACTGATTTTGGACTAGATATAGACACCAATATCATACTGGCTACACAGAGATTGGATATGAGTGATGAGTGACAGGCACTTCGCTACGGTCAGATCGCAAAGAGTACCATAGATCTCCACGCTATCCAGCAATATCTGATCATGTTCTTGGGATATCTAGAGCAAGACCGTGTACGAGATGTGTATGAGGCTCGAGAGACTCAGATAGACCAGGACGCCACCGAAGCCTATGCTACCAAGAGAGACTTGGCTCTCACCGGCAACAATTATCTCTCATGAGATGCAGTCTACTCAGGTGATGTCTTGATCCAAAACCTTGCTTACTCACCCAAGGTATCAGAACTAAACAGAGCATACCTCAAGCGATGGCTGGCTGATCAGACAGGACGCGATAGCACAAAAAGTAGAACAGTATTTGAGATAGAAGCACTTAGAGGTCAGTATGAAGCGCTGACTGATGAGGATATAGAGCCTTTATTCAAAAAAGCATTTGCCAGGTACTACAACTTCTGGGACAAATACTTCAAAAATCCTGAGGAGGAAGACGATAAGCTGGTAGAGGAGTAGATATCTGAGTAGATAGGTATTTTTTGGTTGTAAAATCTTATGGATAAGACATATGTGATCATCTCATGATACTTCAACCCTATACATCCATGACATGTAGATTTTTTTGAGCTTAGTAGAGCTATGTGAGATGAGTTGTGGGTCATAGTAAATAACGACCTACAAGCAACACTAAAAAGAGGAAAGACGCCGTTTCAGGATGAGCAGTATCGTATGAGAGTAGTAGGAGCGATCAAGCCTGTGGACCAAGTGATCCTCAGTATAGATCAGGTGCAATTGGCGTCTGGTGAGATACCAGTCATACACACTCTAGAAAAAGTAGCCCAGATGATACGTTCTATAGATCCTGACGCGAAGCTGATATTTGCCAATTGATGAGATCGCAACAAGGATCTAGGAAATATCCCAGAAGCTGATATTTGCTGACAGTACAATATACAGCTGGTGGATGGTGTCGGCAAGAAGACTCATAATAGTAGGGATTATATAGTGTTGGAGTAGGGTAGAGGGTTTAGACTTGAGAACCTAGAACTTAGAACTTAGAACTTAGATTTTAGAAAACAAAGGCAGAGGAGGGAATGTCTTGCTTCGTATTATACTAGCCGACATTTATAATAATAGATTGTTGTATACATCGAGCATCTCTATAAATCAGTCTTCAACTTGGTTATCATCTAAATCGAGTAAGTATAAGATATCGTTTTTCAAAAGGCGAGTAGTATATTATCAGAATATTTTTTCTTATTTACCAAACATTATCAATAGAGTTGGCTATGTGTTCAGATCTTTATCAATTCTACTACCTCATATGTTTGCTCACTCAGCTCTCTAAAAATGATACGATGATCTCAACTAACATCTATACTACGAAATCAATGTCGTGTACCCCTCAGAGAATGATTGCGTAAAGATGGATCAAAAGGATTTGCCTGAAAAACAGTCAAACAATGAATTGCTTTGAGTTGCATCTTATGTGGTATTTTGTCTAGAGATTTGAGAAATTTTTTATGCTTGAGGATCTTCATATTTTTGCTTTAGATCTGCAATAAATGTTTTCATATCTACTTCATCTCAAGTTTTTCAGTTGAGATACTCCTCACTATTGATGTAAAGATCTTTTTCATCAATAAGCTCTACCAACACTTTTTCTTTGGTAAGAAGCTGATGTGATAGTGTATGCACAAACTGTGTAAACGAATCTTTGGTGACTGATGTAATCATTTTTTTAATTAGATGATAAACTTATTGGAAAGTGTAGGGAAATCTTTTATTAGTTGTAGGGGAAAATAGTATTTAGTGATACCTATTTCCAACCCCTCGAGATATCACCTCTCCCAGTCTCTCTTTGGAGGAGGGGAGAGCGTTTTACATTTTTTCGATCGCAATTTGCACAAGAATATTTATATCTAGATCATGCAACGATCCAGATCCAAAATAGTCACATGCATAAATAATAAATGATGAGTGTGAAAAACAACACTCGTGTATCATATGGCTCACAAATTAGCACAAAAATGACTCAAGGTATGTATGGTGGATCTAGATCCTCAAACTAATCTTACCCTACAGTCATTATGAGGAGAGCATTATCAGACTAATCTATTTAGCGGAACATATCACACGATCTATCATGTCTTGGAATGAGTGATGAAATGAGGATGAGATATAAATACCAAGATACAGCCCGTAGATATCTCTGATAATCTATCTATCATCCCATGAGATTATAGACTCTCGTATTACGAAAACTATCTCATCACAAGTAATGCTCTAGGACAAGCAAGTAGTGGTATGCAAGCAGGATATTTTTCTCTCTCACCAGTATATAGATACCTAAATCTAATATGACAAGATCATCGCTTTGACGTATTTTTGGTTGATCTAAGTCCAAGCTTATGAATCTTGAATAGGATAGTACTATTGGGGTCTGATTATTTTGTGGTACCTGTAAATGCAGATATATTTTCGGTACAGTGAATACAAAATCTATGACAAATAATGATAGAATGGAAAAAAAATCGGAATGCCACAGCAAGAGCAATGTCTACTACTCATGATATACCTTCTCCTATGGTGCTGAGGGGAGATCCAGTATTTTTGTGATATATCATCAACGAATACAATGTCTATGCCAAAGATATCATAAAAACACACAAACATCGAGTCGAAGAGCTTCCTAGCAAAATCAAAGATCATTTGAGTCTCCATCTATGCAAAAATGGTCTGGTAGAGGCCACCTATCAACACCCTCTAGGTACGACCAAGGACTATGGTAAGCTCGTCTCTCTCTCCCAGGAACTGTCACAGCCAGTGTATGAGTTGAGTAATTCCCAAGCCCAGCAACTTGGATCTCTAGAAAATAGAGATCAGGCAATTCAAGATTTTGACATCATTGCTGATGAAATGATCATGAGAATGTCCACCCGAGATTACTAATGAGTGATTTTTGATATTGATGATGTGGGCAAGATAGTGATAGTCCTGATCGTGTGACATAGGAAGCATGTGGAACAAGTGATCCTCAGTATAGATCAGGTGCAATTGGCGTCTGGTATGGTGTCGGCGAGAAGACTCATAATAGTAGGGATTATATAGTGTTGGAGTAGGGTAGAGAGTTTAGACTTGAGAAAATAGAGTTAGAGGTAGAAAATAGAACCTAGACTTTCTATTTTAGACTTCCTACTCTAAGCCTTCATCTCTCCTATCTCTAGAGACATGCTATGCAGTACACTCAAAATCTCAGATCTTTTTTTCTCAAATCCTTCTAGTCGCTCTACCTCCTCTGTATAGTCAACGTCTTCGGTATAGATGAGCTGAGCAGCAAACAGCTTAGATGAAAAAGCTCAACCATACATATGTTCTGCTTCTTCCAAGATGCTCGGGAGTGATACATATTTGGTTAGGATCGCTATATCTACATAATCTTTCCATTTCGCTCTTCTTTGAATAGCATGTGCTTTCATCACAGCTAGAGTGATGAGGGGCGGTATGCGAAGTTGAGAAAGTTTTTTTGATCCTGCATTGAGATTGTAGGGATATGCATACCAAGTAATTTTTACTCCAGCGATCAGTATCTCATAATGTATATCTGTATCTACCAATACTTGCCAAGTGTATGGCGATCTACGTAAGATACGATCTATTTTTTCTCTAGGAAGTGTGTCTGCATTTGGCAAAAAGAGATCAAAATCAATAGAATATCTATGACCAATTAACAATGCTATTGCAGTCCCTCATACCAAGAAAAATGAGTCACTAAACTCATCTAACAAAGAAGTCATTTTCTTTTGCTGTGGTCAGAGCACGTGTTCATATATCATCTGAGATGTGAAACCAGGAGATAAATAACTTGGTAAGTGACGGAGAAAAAACAGGACGATCATACGCTAACAATGTTTCCAATATATCAGAGATTTTTTTGAGTCATATGTGTGATTTGAGTGACTGAATATCCTTCAGTGTTCATTTGTCTAATACTCTACATACAAAGGCCTCATCCGAAACAGAATATATATCAGTATCCCAAAAATACTGAACAAAATCGTGACGATACTCTTTGCGTTTTGCTTTATCTTGCATGTTCTATAAGTATACTCAGATGAGCAAAAAAAACAAGGTTTTCAGTCGATGCCTTAGATAGTATTTTTTGTAACATAGTCGTGAGTACTCTTAAGGATTAGTGCAAATCTCTCTTCGTCTCCCTTCATAAGAGAGAAACTATTTGAGATTCCCAAGAAGCAAGTTGAGATACCGACGTTTGCCTTCTGCTTGATCTTTTTCTTGCATTTTCTTTTCTTATTCGTATACTTGTTTCATTATTTATACATTTATGTATAAAAATTGAAATGAAGTATATAGATTTTGATCACACCTTTCGTCGTTTTGGACTTGTACATACAAGGTCAATATTTTTGGAAGATCCATGATTTGATACTATACAGCTCACCAGACGGTCCAAGAGATGATTGATACATAAGCTGGTAAATTGATATTGGGTGTTTGCTGCTAGAGCTCAAGATACTCTCACGAGACAATATATAGCTACTACGGTATATACGCCATCGTATCTAAGCCTGGAGCGAGCTATGTCATACTTTGGTATGATACCAGAGTCAGTATTTCAATACACTTGTGTAAGCACCCGCAAGACCCAATCATATACATTGTTGCAAAAACAATATACATACCAAAAAATTAAGCCAAGTCTTATGTTTGGGTATGATGTGATCGATGCTGATGGGTACAAGATATGGATAGGACAGCCAGAAAAAGTGCTCTTGGATTATTTTTATCTACATCCTCATACTACAGATCTAGAAGATTTTGCATGATTGAGACTCAATACATTTGTTCTTGAAGAATTGATAGATCAAGAGAAGTTGATGGTATACGCCACCAAATATCCCAAAAAAACACAAAAAACTATACAATCTTTACTCCACTATATCAATGTTTGATCTCACACAAATTAAGTCATACTTTCCATCTCATTTGCAGCAAGAAGAGTATATGCTCAAGGAGTATTTGCAGTACAAGATACTGCGTCTTGTTTTTTTGAGTACTCACGCCAAGAAATTATGTTTTTTGTGAGGGACAGCACTTAGGATATGATACCAGAGTCAGAGATTTTCTGAGGACTTAGATTTTGATAATTTTTGATTGGATATATCAGAGTTTGAATCATTGTCTGATGAGATACAGCAATGACTGTTACTAGAATGACTTGAGGTGGAGACAAGAATAGTCCAAAAATGAGCTTTTCACTGTCATATCAAGATACCAGACTTGTTGTACAGATATCAACTATCTCCTATGAAAACACAAAAAATACTCATCCAGATCGATACGGCTGCACAATGATATGCATATGATCCACTCTTGGTGCAGATCAATAAGTTTGACACTCAAGCATTGATTAAGATATGTTCACCAGAATTATTACTTGCCCAAAAGCTATATACCGTGTTCGAAAGAAAGAGAATGAAGGGAAGAGATTTCCATGATATAGTTTTTTTGTTAGGTAAGACACGTTGTCCAGATCGGTGATACATATGACAGACATTGGATATCCATGATCCAGCTACGCTCAAGCAGCGACTATTGGACAAGTGTGCTGGACTAGATTTTGATCAGCTCCAGGCAGATGTGCAGCCGTTTTTGTTCCAACCCACCAATCAATCCGTGGCTCGTTTTGTGGAGTATATCCAGCAGATAGAGTTTGGGCAGTAGCTGTGTTGTTGTAGAAGTTTTTTGCTTTCTACTTTCTACTTTTTACTTACTATATATTATGCCTCTCGTGTCTGTAGTGATGCCAGTATACAATACGGAGCAATATGTCGGTCCGGCAATCGAATCGATTCTTTCACAAACTTTTGAAGATGTTGAGTTTGTCACCAAGAAAATAGATACCACTGGATGGAGTAAGCCAGGGCTTGTGAGTATAAAGACGCTCCACACGTGACAAAAATAAAAATCAAAGCAAGTATAGTATGTAGATATTCTTTTATGAGTTTGTTTTTTTAAGATATGAGGAAGCACATCAACATCATCCAATATGTACCATACTATCCTCCTCATATAGGAGGTGTAGAAAATGCAGCAGCAGTCTTTGCAAGATACTGGTCACAAGACCATGGCACTGTACTGACAGTGACATCTTCGGTATGACAGAGCAAGGACCCTGGTATCTATACTGTGGATGGGACATCTGTGCTGATATTACCATCGTTTGATCTGTTGGCGGGGTATCCTGTGCCCAAGATATGGAATAGGCAGTTTTGGCTATGACTGCAACATATATATCGTCAGTCTTGTGATATTACTATGACACATACGAGATTTTTCTTATTTACAGTATTGTGAGGGATACTCTCTCTCATCACCAAGACACCACGAATACACGTAGAGCATGGCTCATGATTTGTAGCATGATACAATAAATTTGTTAGTTTCTTGTCATACGTATCTGATATGACCTTGAGCAAATGGGTGCTATATTGTTGTGATCATATCGTCGTGATAGCAGTAGCAAATATATCATTTATAAAAAAATTAAGCTCCAAGGCTCCTTCTGTGATCTATAATGGAGTAGTTCGGGATCCGCATCCTAGAGTACCAGATACTATATATACTGTATGATATGTGTGAAGACTCGTCACTCTAAAATGACTCCACACATTGCTGCATGCATATACTCATATAAGAAAAAAAATTGCACCATCTCAATTATTGATCATCGGTGATGGTGATCACGCAGCTGCACTACAAACACTTGCCTATGATCTATGAATACTTGAGTACACTACCTTTGTTGGTATAGCAAGCAAAAGTGATCTAGAATCGATACGATATCCACAGATAGATCTTTTTGTAAATCCTAGTACGCAAGAATGACTACCCACAACCATCATAGAGGCATTACTGAGTGGATGCCAGGTACTTGCTACACATGTGTGATGAGTATGAGAGATTTTAGATCAGGATGATATGTTTGCTCCTGGAGATGTTGATGATCTTGCTGATGCAATATATACTAAATTTGTACATCGCAATGCACCGCAAACCAATATTGATGTGGAGAGGTTTGTCCCTGCAAAGAGTATTCTAGAATATAAAAAACTATTCAAAGATTTTCTCTAATAGTCTTCTTCTCTGAGAAGATCATGCATCTTGAGCATCTCAGTATACTTAGGATAAGATTCCAATGTTACTATTTTGCTTTGGAGTACTTTATTGGCTAGTGCATTATATTCTTTGCCATAGTTTTTTGATCCAACATCTTTCTTTAGATATTTGAGATGGACAAAACTAATTGGAAGGTATTCTACAGATAATCTATGTAGAAAGTTTTCCATCTTTTGGTCTGATGCAAAGTATGTATATGG
>Ga0079203_1000861_pt1 | contig 23473 bp, 14 predicted proteins | sample PorBlaMBantryBay_FD_68602 | JGI IMG/M metagenome (GOLD analysis project Ga0079203, IMG submission 68602) | Marine algae microbial communities from Bantry Bay - Bantry Bay, Ireland | ecosystem: Host-associated > Algae > Red algae > Blade | place: Bantry Bay, Ireland
CCGAGTCAACAACCCCACCGACACCAGATCCGACAAACGCGTCTCCGTATCAGGCTTCTTCCATCCAGCGCGAGCCACACACCCAAACTACACCCTTGTAACCCTAACTTAAGGGCATTGTGGTTAGCCCGCGTCTCGCCAGGCAGCGATGCAATACCGAAGTCGGCGAGCACCGGCTGGTCGTACGACGTGAACAGGATGTTCTGCGGCTTCAGGTCGCGATGCAGCACGCCCGCGGAATGAGCGTCGGCGAGCGCACCGAAGATGTCCCGTCCGATGGCGAGTACATCGGCGACTGGCAAACAACGTTCTGGCGACCTTCTGATTGCTGAAGCAAGATCATCAACGCAAAGCTCCATCACGATGAACGGATAGCCCTCGTTGGTAAAGCCCGTCTGGTGGACGGTGACCACATGGGGGTGCTGTGAGACTGACCCAAGGGCCCGGCATTCAGTTGCGAAGGCGTTTCGGTCGATCACGACGCCCTTTTCGATCGACAGAACCTTGACCGCCACCTGGCGATCGATGTCGTGTTGGCGGGCTTCGTACACATGGCTGAAGCCGCCTTTGGCGATAGGAGTAAATCCTGAATAGCCGTCAATCGTTACCAAGGCTTGCCGCTCCCCCTGTCGTTTTCTAAAACCTAGACCGATGACCCAGAACCTGGTGAAGAGCCACTTCCGATGCCCCCAAACTGGTGTATCCCAAATCGGGTAGATGTCCCCCTTTTCCTTGATGGGTCAATCAGTCTACTTTGTCCCCACAGCGACAATTCGAGCGGCTGCGAGCGGAGCGACATGAGTTCATCAACTACAGACTTTGCATGGTTTCAGCGATGGTTCGCATCGCTGGTCGACCATGTAGGCCAGGTAGTCAAAGGCAAGCCCCAAGAGATTGGCATGGTCATGCTGGCCATGTTTGCGGGCGGTCATGTACTGCTCGAGGACTATCCGGGCACCGGCAAAACCACGCTGGCAAAGTGCCTTGCGTCGTCGATCTCTGGGTCTTGGAATCGAATTCAGTTCACCCCAGACCTGTTGCCCTCGGATGTAACGGGCGGCCGAGTTTTCAACCAGCAAACGTCATCGTTCGACTTTCACGCCGGCCCGATTTTCGCCAACATTGTGCTCGCTGATGAGATCAACCGCGCCTCACCAAAGACCCAAAGCGCCCTGCTTCAAGTTATGGAAGAGGCCGAGGTCACGATCGATGGCACAACCCACTCAGCTCCACGTCCCTTCCTGGTAATCGCCACCCAGAATCCCATCGAGCAGTCGGGCACCTATCGCTTGCCTGAAGCTCAGCTGGACCGATTCATGATCAAGCTCAGCCTCGGATATCCAGATCACGACGCCGAGGTCGCCATGCTCGAGTCAATCGATCGGGGTGAAAAGGCAGCCAACCTGGAGGCGCTAATCTCCGCTGACGAAATCAGCCAGATGAGCCAGGCCGTCCGCACCGTTCATCTCGAACCAACCATTCGTAGCTACATCGTCCGCCTCTGTGCCTACACCCGCGATCATGCGGCCAACCCAAAGCTTCGGCTCGGGGTATCCCCGCGAGGCGCAGTGGCAATGATGGCGATGAGCAAGGCCATGGCCGCCGCTCAGGGTCGAAGCTATGTGAATGTCGAGGACGTCGACCGGGTGGCCGCGTTTGTGATGCCACATCGCATGCTGCTCACGCCAACCGCCGAGCTCGATGGCGTATCGCCGGTGGACCTTGTCCAAACCGCAGTGTCTGAGGTTCGCTCGCCCGAACCAATAAGGACATGAGTTCCGAGCTACCAGTCACGCCTTTGGGCTGGGCAACCGGTTTCGGAGCCGTCCTTGCGTTCACCGTGGCCTGGCTTCTTGGTTGGGTTGAGTTCGCCGTCCTCGGCCTTGGTTGCCTGCTGGCACTGATCGCCGCGCTGCCCTTCATCATTGGATCGCATTCGCTGCAGCTGCGAAGAGACGTTGTTCCCGCACGCGTGCCGGTCGGCGACCCAGCGAGAAGTGTCCTTGAGGTAACGAACACGGGCAGGGGTCGCTCTTCAGCCCGAGAGATCGCCGACCTTGTGGGCGGGATCGAGCGCACGATCGACATTCCACCTCTCGGACCAACCGAAGCAATGAAACACGCCGAGCTACTCCCCACGAACAAGCGCGGTGTTATTGAAGTCGGCCCGGCAAGTGTTGCCAAGGTTGACCCCCTCGGTCTTCTCCGCCGGGAGTTCGGCCGTTCCGAGGTTGAGCAGCTGTGGGTGCACCCCGCATACGCGCCACTCAGTGCCATCGAGTCAGGGTTCATGAAGGACCTTGAGGGGCCGACCTATGACACATCGCCCGCCGGCGATGTGGCCTTTCATGCTCTGCGGGAGTACACGCCGGGCGACGACGTTCGTCAGATCCACTGGATGTCCACTGCTCGAACGGGCCAGCTCGTGGTCAAGCACAACGTTGATAACCGCCGGCCCTTCCTGGGGGTTCTCGTCGACAACCAAACAACGTCGATGAGTGCCGAGCAATTCGAGGTCGCCCTAGAAGCCGCAGCTTCGATTGCGATGACGGCGATCGTTGACCGACGACCCGTGGCGATTTGGGTCGGCGAGCAAACGATCGTGAGCAACAGCGCTCCCGCTGACCGCAACGAGATGCTGACCAGATTCTGTGTGTCAGAACAGGTAGAGACTCTCGATCTGCCCCGACAGTATGAAGCTCTTCGCCTCGTCGACCCTGAAGTCTCCGCGCTTGTGCTGCTCACCGGCCCTAAGGACGGCACGACACTGTTGCCGTTGGCCACCGAGGCGGCTCGCCACGGCGGCATCATCGTCGGGCGCGCCGTCGACCCCGGGCAACCCCCAACGTCGCTGCCAAATGCTCACCTCTTTGACTACTCAGACTTGGATCGGTTTGTGGCGCAGTGGGGGGCGCTCGTGCGATGACTCGACGCCTTGGAGTCCGAACGATAGATGTGCTCATCGTTGCGCTAGCAGTGATCGCTGGGTCATCACTTGCTGGAATCTTGGCCGGCCAGGGTTTATGGATAGCCGCCACGATCGGAGCCCTAACGGCTGCTGTCCCGGTGGTCGTCAGCCGGCTCGGTCGTTTGCTCACCTCGGAGACAGTTGCCGTATCACTGGTGCTCATGATGCTGGTCGGCGGATTCGTTGTTTCGAACTCGATCACACCCGACTACCCCCTGTTCCTTCGCCAACTCATCGGCGGTTGGGCTGATCTCCTAACGACGGTGCCCCCCGCTCGTGCCAGCGGGCCGCTGCTCGCCCAACCCTTCGTCTTGTCGTGGATGGCAGCCGCAGGAGGATTCGCGATCGATCGGCTCGTGCGCGTGCCAGCCTTGTCTGCTCTGGCACCGTTGGCGGTATTCGGTCTCGGATTGCTTTTCAGCGTCGAGCTCGAGAACACTGCGAAGGCCCAAGGTGCCGTACTACTCGCCTTGGCCTTGGCCCTTGGGTGGTTCCAACAGCGTGCACTTGGCTACGAGACAGACAACACGATTGGTTCAACCACGGTGGCAAAGCGGCGCTCCCGACATCTCTCCGCCGCGGCCATGCTGCTCCTGCTTACCATGGCCGCACCCCTCTTGGCCCCACGGGTCCCCGGCCTTGATACCCGACCGCGCTTCGACTTGCGAGACCGCCTTGAACCCCCATGGAATCCGCTTGAAGAGCCGAGTCCGTTAGCGACGCTCAAGACCAACTACGACACAAGCGTCGCCAACGATGTCGCTTTCACAATCACCGGTAGCAACATTCCGCGACGCTGGAAGCTGGTGGTCTTACCCACGTTCGATGGCGAGGTATGGGGTGTCGAGGAACCTGCAGCCAATGGCAGGGCGCCTTACGTTCCGATTGAGAGCATTCTTCCGGTCGATGGTCGGCTGAGCGACTTCTATCCCCAGCCCGACGCCTCCCCCGGCGAGGTATTTACGATCGAACCCGGCGAAGGGCTCACTGGCCCATGGCTACCAATGCCCGAGTGGCCGTATTCCGTCGACGCCGATCAGCAAGGCATTCACTACAACCCGTACGCCCTCGCGGCTGCGGATCCCGGGCAGACCGTACTCAGCTATACGGTGACGAGGTTCGGACAAGGGCCCGAGTTTGCAGCTATCGCTGACTCGCTCGGAGCCGGCGATTCCTCGGCAGAATCAGTGGTGCGGGGCGTCAATCGAGAGCAGCTCGCCACCTGGACTGCCAACGCCTTTCAAAGACCGGATCTCGCCGAGGAACTACTGGAACCGCAGGATGAGATTTGGCGAATCGGCGACGAAGTAACCGCCCTGCGGGACCGGCTTGTGGTCGAGGGTGGACTAGACCGAGACGCTCGACCAGGACACTCTTGGGGCCGCATGAGAGAACTGCTCGACGCAGACCAATTGGTCGGCTTTGAAGAGCAGTTTGTGTCGCTCGCGGCAATGGCATTAAACGAACGTCTGCCCACGAGAGTCGTCGTTGGTTACGTACTCGATGGCGAACCCGCAGCTGGCGAGACCACCGTTGAGGCAACTCGCGGCGAGGCGAGCGCCTGGGTCGAAGTATTCGATGCCACCCATGGTTGGGTCGCGATCGACATCACTCCCGACGAGGAACTTGAGTCGATCGACCCGGCAACGAGCACCCTCACCAGGGTTGTCGCGGCACCTGACGACAGGGTGGATCCAGCACCCGAGGCAGGTTCAGACAACAACCAGATCTCAGTCAACACTGCGAGCTCGTGTGCCGGTCCAAGCCCCGACCCCAACGAATGTGCCACCGACGAGGAGTCCGCAGGTGGCTTGCCCGTTCGGTTCCTGGGCGCCGGGGCAGCGGCGGTCGCGCTACCCGCAGCTTGGGCGCTCGGGGTCCTCGGCCTCAAACACCGACGGCGACGTTTCCGACGATCGATCGTTGCAGACCCCAACAGGCGAGTCGCTGGCGCGTGGTACGAGGCAAACGACCGTCTTCTCGAAGCTGGTGACGAACCTCGCAGTGACGAGTCACCGGTCGAACGCGCTGAGCGCGCCGCCATTGATGTGTCATCTCAGAAACCGCTCATCACACTCGCGGCCATGGCTGACGAGGCGGCGTTCGGCCCGGCCAAGTTAGACGATGCCGATGCCGAGCGAGCATGGTTCCTCTACGACCGAATGCACGAGTCAATGCTGATCGACCTTTCGACCACAACGCGAGTACGCCAACGGATGAGCGTTGCCCCCCTCCGAAACAAGGACCCGATCCGATGACCGAAGCAACCCTCTCCATCTCCTTTCTCGACGAAGAGTGCGAGATCGCGCCAGGAACCGAGTTTGCGTTCGGAAGAGACGCCGATCTGATCATCGATACCAGCAAGTTTCTGCATCGCCGGCTCGGCGTCTTCCGGTACCTGAGTGGCACCTGGTGGCTCTCAAACGTTGGATCGGCAATCGGTATCGACGTGGTCGACATGAACTCTCCGAGCAGGCTGAGCATTGCCCCTGGCGCCGGCACCCCCTTGCCCTTCACCGACTGCAAGTTGGTCTTCAAGGCCGGGCCGACGAACTACGAGATCACGGTCAGCTCACCGTCAGCTGTCCCACCGCCACTCTTGACTGACGACGGCACCGGCACAACAACGGTCACCGCTCTCAGCGCTCGGCTCAACGACGAGCAGCGGTTGCTCCTGGTAGCACTCGCCGAAAGCCGGCTACGAGGCGAGGCCCACATGGACTTGCCCACCAATCGCGAGGTTGCTCGGAGTCTCGGTTGGACAGCTGCAAAGTTCAATCGCAAGCTCGACAATCTATGCACCAAGTTTGATCGGCTCGGTGTAAGCGGCATCAAGGGAGACCTTGGCGGCCTAGCGAACACGCGACGTGACCGCCTCGTGGACTACGTGGTTACGGCCGGCATCATCGATGTCGCTGACCTACCACTGCTCGAGGATGGGTAGCTATGTCGAGGATCACTCAGCGTCGACTTCGTGGACTGATCGCCGCCGTGGCAACACTTTGCGCAACGGCAATCGTTGTTTGGCTCGCAGTCCAAGCCGATGGTCGACCACTCACGGACGCAAGTTCGAACGACGGCGGCGCCTGGCTAGCGAACCGAAGGACGGGCGAAGTGCTGAACGTCGAGCACAGCAGCACGGAGGTGCGAGACACCGTTGCGCCCTTTGATCCCGGTAGCACGATGGTCGTGCGACAGTCCGACACCGTCACGCTCGCCTATGACGCTGGCACTGGCGTCGTGAAGTTTCTCGACACGACTGTTTCGCAAGTCAACAGCACCACCGTGGTGCCGACTGGAGCAACGGTCACTGCATCAGACAACACCATCGTGGTATTCCATCGGCCGAGGCTCTGGGTTACGTCGGCTGCCGACTTTAAGGGGGCCGAAAACCTTGTCGAGGACGAGCTTGAAGTCCAATCGGCTAGTGAGGTAGCGGTCCAAGTCAGCGGCGGGCCGGTCGTACTCTCGGCCGACGGCATTGTCTTCCGTCCGTTGAGCTCAGCAGGCGAAGTCCAACTGACCGACATCACCGAGCCGCGCCACATGGCATTGGCTCGAGACCTTGCGGCCTTCGAACGTGAAGGCACCTGGGAGATCGCTTCGTTATCGGGCGCCACGACGATCCGCGCCGGGGCGCCACCCGCAGTCTTTGTGCAGCAGTCCGGCAGGCACCGCGACTGGCTCGCCTTTACTGCGGGCGACACCACCGAACAGCTCTACTTGCTCAATACCGAGTCCGGTCGAGTCGTGCGAATACTTGGCGATGTTGATGGCATCACCCACGATCTGCTGTTTCACGACAGCTGTGTGCACCGCCTAGCCAGGGTCGCTGGCGGCGAGCTCACCCAATCGAACATCTGTGTCGACCTGACGTTGCTCCCAACCAACGGTGAGGATTCGACGGTCACTCCAACCTCATCGGACGAGCAACAAAGCGGTGTTGAGGAAGCTGAGCTGCGGTTGGTGAATGGGTTCGTATGGATCGACACGTTCGACGGTGAGGGTTGGGTTTTCGATGATCTGGCCTACGCGAAGATTGAGCCAGTCACCACGCCGGTACCCGAAATCACTGCCGAGCCCGACCCCGATGACATTGAGGACGAGGTCGGCGGCGACGACAACGCAGACGCAACCAAAGAGTGCGAGGACACCGACCCGGAGGTTCAGGAAAGACCAGTCGCTGTCGCCGATACAAGCTCAGGCACGGGTGATAGCCCGCTGACCCAGTTCGCAACCAGGCTCGGTCGGCCCGTCGTTATTGATGTTCTGCGTAATGACTACGACCCGGACTGCGACGTGATGTTCATCGTCAATGCGACGTTGACCGGTGGCGAGGGCTCCATACAAATCAGTCCCAACCGGGATTCGATTCAGGTTGTGCCTGGACCATTGACCGGCCGGATCGAGCTGACCTATGAGATCAGCGACGGTACATCCCGGGCCACGTCCCCGGCCGCCGCCGTAGTCGTGGTCAAGGCCGTCGAACGTTCAGGCAATCTTGCTCCGGTTACCCGACCCGACCGACTGGTCAGCAGCGCAGGAAGCGTGGTGCGAGTCAATGTGTTGCAAAATGACGTCGATCCAGATGGCGATTCATTGCGCCTCGTCGATGCCGGCAATCCAGGCGCGCCTGAAGCCGATCCGACACTGCCACAAGTACTCGCCAGCCATCCCAACGGCGATCTCGTAATCGCGTTGCCGACTGGCTTGGCCGATGACAATGCTGAAGTCGACCTGGCCTATGAGGTTGCCGATGAATGGGGCGACACGAGCACCGGCGAGGTATTGCTCAGGGTACGTCTCGCCGCGTCGAACTATCAGCCCAATGCGCGAAACGATCGGGCGACTATCCGAGAGGATCAGCAGGTGGTTTTCAACCTGCTCGAGAACGACGTCGACGGGGATGGCGACACCCTCCAGATTGCTCGGAATGCCGACCAAATTGCCGGGCCCTCAGGCGCAAACTTCTCGACCACCTCCGCAGGTGAGTTCACCTTCGCGGCCCCCGACCCTGGTACCTATCTCTTTGAATACGCGGTGACCGACGGCAACCTCTCCGACACCGCAAAGATTCGCGTTGATGTCAGCGCCGCTGAGGACAATGCTGTGCCGGTCGCTTTCCGCGACGATGTCGTGCTTGCCGTAGGCGAGACACGACTGATCCGGGTGTTTGCAAACGATGGAGATCCTGATGGCGACGTCGTCGGTGTCGCGACTATTCAACCGAATCCGAATGTCTCCGTCGAAATCATCGACGGGTTCGGGTTTCTCGTGACGCTTCGACCGTCCGCTGGCCGACTTGAGACCTTCAGCTACACAATTACCGATGGCCGCCGCGATCCAGAGACCGGCACAATACTGACGTCAGCACCAGCACTCGTGGCCGTAACCCGGTCGGACGCACCGTTCCAAAACGGTCCACCCATCGCCGTAGATGATTCAGTACGGGTCCGGCCGGGCCGGGTTAGCTTCGTTCGAGTACTCGACAACGACTTTGATCCAGAAGGTCATCGCATCATGCTCGCTGCTGAGGACGGCATCGGCCTTGCCGTGCAGGGTGCCGACGGTGCCACCGACGGCATTCGTGCGAGCGGCACCGCCGATGGCCAGCTCGTGCAGCTTGAGGTGCCCGCAACAACCGAGCTTCCCTTTGCCTTCGGCTATTCGATCGAAGACGACGCCGACTCCGAGCCCGCGTCTGCCACGGTACGCGTGTCTCTGGTCGGCGAGGGAGAAGAGAACACACCACCAGTCGCACGGATCGATAGGGAAATCGTGCGTCCCGGTGCAACCGTCGAGATTTCGGTTCTGAGTAACGACAGTGATCGGGAGTCTGATGCTCTTTCGCTGACTGGCGCCTTGCGCCAACTGCCCTCGCACGGAACCGCCGAAGTCCGAGAGGAAGACGGGATCATCGTCTACACCGCGGCACGTGATTTCGGCGGTACGGATCGTTTCACCTACGCCGTGCGAGATTCCGAAGGCGGTGAGTCGGTTGGTCTTATCGAGGTGGGGGTGCTGCCGAAGTCTCGCGAAAACAACCCACCGGTTGCTGCACCCGACCTTGACTTCGAGTTGTATGCCGGAAGCGGTGAGCAGTTCCTCGACGTGCTAGCGAACGACTCCGATTTCGATGGTGATCCGCTTTCGGTCATCGACGTCTCAACCTACGTGTTCGATCAAGACGATGTCGAAGCTACGAGCGCTACGCAGATCCCCGAAGCCGGTAACGGGGTGCTGCTGCTGATGCCCGAGCAGGTCGACGAGCCAATCGAGGTACCACTCCGATATGAGATCTCCGATGGCCGCGGCGGTACTGCCGAGGCCGAGATCCTCGTGCTGGTTAACCCTGATGCGAACAATGTCGGCCCTATCGCTGAGCCGGACATCATTGGTCCAGTAAGGGCGGGAGAGATCGTGACCGTCGACGTTCTCGCCAATGACATCGACCCCGACAACGCGCCAAACAGCACCGAGTTGGGACTGCGGCTGGATCTCGCCCTTATCGCTGATCAGGCAGGCACGCGGGTCGAAGGCCCTCAAGATGGGCCCCAACTATTAGAAATCACCGCCCCTGCGGAGACCTCAGAGATTGGGTACTCCGTTGAAGACAACGACGGTCTTGTCGCAAGCTCCTTTGTCACCGTGCTCGTTCAGCCGAACCTTCCGCCGGTGGTACAGGAACCGATTATCCTGCCTGAAGGCCCCGAAGCTGAACTCGCCGCTGATACAACCCTCTCGATCAACTTGGCCGACTATGTTACCGATCCCGACGGCGACGCGCTGACGTTCTTCAATGTTGGCGCGCAGGTCGGCGGCACGACAACACTCGGTGAGATTGAAGGCGACGGAATCGTCAACTTCACCGCAAGTCCTGATTTTGCCGGCCAAGGCGGCTTCAGCTTTTCGGTTCGTGATGACGCCCACGAGGTAACCGGGACCGTCATCATTCGCCTGTCCGGGCCGCCGAACCGACCGCCTCTGCCCCAAGACGTGGCCCTTTCCGTCGAAGCCGGTGTATCGCAGCCGTTGGATCTGAACTCCCTGTTTGAGGATCCGGACGAAGATCAACTCACGTTTACGATCTCGCAGCTTCCCAGTGATGTGTTGCAACTGCTTGGGGTTGACGCGGCGGGAGCGACAGAAAGTACGACGATCACGCTGGCAGTCGACCGGCGTCAGGCCTCCGTCGCCACTGTGCCGTTCACGATCACTGCCAGCGATGGAGAATTGAGCGCCGACGCGGTGGTATCGGTTCAGCTTCTCGACGCTGCAGTCGATCCTCCAACTGCGCAGTCTGATGAATGGCGCACCACCCAAGGCGTTGCGATAACTGATGATCCGCGCGTCAACGATGTTGACCCGTTCACCGAGGGCCTGTCGATCGTCAGCGCAGTTGCGCTTTCTGGAGGTGCGGCCAGCCACGACAGTGAACAGGTCACGTTCACGCCCGCTACTGACTTCTTTGGCACTGCGACGATCCAATACGAGATACGCGACACCCGTGAAAGCGATCTCGGCCGGGCGCAAGGCGTGATCACGGTAAAAGTCATTGGTCGCCCGTCGGTAGCGCAGCAGGTCGAAGCCGAGGCAACCGGTCCCCGCAGCGTGAACCTGACGTGGCGGGCACCAGACAATAACGGTGCGCCCATCGAGTTCTACACGATTCGTGTACGGACCGGTGGGGGTGCGGCCGAGGACATCGAGTACGTCGGCGAAAACCCGCAATTTGTCTTCAATGATCTTGAGTCGGGTGCCGAGTACGACTTCCAAGTGGCAGCGCACAACGAGGCGGGCACTGCTGAATTTTCTCAATGGTCAAATGTGGTTGTACCCGATCAGGTACCAGCCGCACCGGCTCGGCCAGACGTGTCGTTCCAAGACGTTGATCCTGGCCAGATACGAATCAGCTGGAACGAACCACTGAACCCGGGTTCCGATATTCAGCGGTACATCGTGCGCGCAACCGGAGCCTGCTTGCCCAACGGCGATATCGCGGAGACCGAACGCGGTGCAGCCGATCTGGAATTCATCTGGGCCGGCCTGACCAATGGTGAGCGCTGTGCTTTCACCGTGGAAGCCCACAACCTTGCAGTGACCGAGCGGGGCGAGGACGCGCTCGCCAGCCCGCCGTCGGACTCAATCTGCCCTGTCGCTGTACCCGGCACGTCGGGTGCGCCAACAGCAGCGCGGGGCGACGAGCAGGCAGTTGTGAACTGGGTTGCGCCGGAGAATCCCGACTGCGAAACCCTCATCGGGTACGAACTTCAGCGAGTGCGCAACGGCGCCCCCGACGGGGCTCCGTTATCGGTGCCGTCGGGCACCCTGACGGACACATCGGCTCCGCTCGCAAACGGCGACGACTACCAGTTCCAGGTGCGGGCCCAGAACCGAAGGGGCTGGGGAGAATGGGGACCCCTTTCAAGTCCAGTTGTGCCCTGCCGCCAGCCGGACGCACCACCTGCGCCTACGGCGGTTCGTGACGACCAAGCGGCAACGATTACCCGTGTTGGCGATGCGTTCTCCAATGGCTGCGCGGTGAGTCAGTACCAGGTCCGGCTAGCCCCTGACGGCGGGGCTCTCGCCTTCACTTCGACCTCACAGCTCTATTCGGGACTCGTCAACGGCACCACCTACCAGTTCCACTTACGAGCGATCAACGAAATCGGCAACGGTCCATGGAGTCCGCCTTCGAATGGTGTGGTGCCAGCTGGCCAACCGTTTCCTGGTGTCGTAACGCTCGTCGACGCACCGACACCCGGCCAGCTCGAGTGGGCGATTGCCTTTCAAGATCCCAACAATGGTGCTGCGATGACGGGCACAACACTGTCTGGCAATGTGGTCGGCTTTGTCTCCGCTGGTGCGACAGGCAGAGGCCAGTGCGTTAACGCTCAGAACCTCCCTTGTCTCTCGGGCAGCGAGACGACCGTGGCACCCGGGATCGATTGCATGCAGAACACACAGGATGTCTCCGCGACCGGGCAGGGCACCACCGACGCCGGACAGAGCGGACCAGCCTCGTTGGCCGTCACGCTGGAGGGGTGCGCGGATGCGCCGTTTCTTGCCGTTGACTTTGCCGATGATGGCCAATACACGCTCAGTTGGAGCAACCCTGTGGGCACCGACACGCTCTATCTTCAGCGAAACGGTGAACCACCGGCGCAGTGGGAAGAGCAAACTGCGGGTTCAACGGGAAACACGTTCACCACGCCATCCAACAATGAGAACTTCGATGTCACCATCTGGGCCTGCAATGCCTATGGGTGTACCGCAAGTTCTACCGAAACGGTGCTTATTCCCGCCCGGGTGGAGTATTTGCCGGGCTGGGACGCCGGCGGGTTCGTCCGAATGACATGCCACGAGTCGCGGGAAGCAGCCCGAGCCAACACCGCGGCGATAGTGGCCAATTTGCGAGGCTTCATCGCGGGAGAATACGTCTCCGGCAGCTGGGGGATAGAACACGCCGATGATCCGGGATTTCTATCCAGGGCTGCAGATTCTGATGGTGTCATCAGAATTCGGTGGGAATGCGCAGATGACCCCGACGACATTCTCAACCCCTACCGATGGGAGACCATCGTCTTTACTGGTGAGACTTCAGGGCGCTCCGTGACCGTTGAGATCGAAATGCTTGCCCCGTGAGCACAACTAAGGGGCGAACCATAAGAGCGGGGATATGTCCCCGATGACAGGCGCATCAGCGGCAACTACGTTGGAACGATGCGCCCTGGGACGAGTGCGATGTATTCAGTGACGACGAACGGCGCTTGCGCCTTCGCTCGTCGCTGCTTGGCGAAAACCAACGAGCTATGAGGCCGTGCAATGGATAACGATCGCATCCCCCACGACGCACTCGACGACCACACCGAAATCGCCGGCAGCTCAGCCATCCCCCACGACCCACTCGACGACCACACCGAAATCGTTGCCATCATCCCCAACGACCCACTCGACGACCACACCGAAATCGTTGCCATCATCCCCAACGACCCACTCGACGACCACACCGAAATCGCCGGCAGCTCAGCCATCCCCCACGACCCACTCGACGACCACACCGAAATCGTTGCCATCATCCCCAACGAATTGTCGGATGACTCGCTCGACGACCACACCGGAATCGCCGGCAGCTCAACCATCCCCCACGACCCACTCGACGACCACACCGAAATCGTTGCCATCATCCCCAACGAATTGCCGGATGACTCGCTCGACGAGCTGACGGAGATTGCCAGCGGCACCCGCATCGACCTGTCGGAGGACGCCATCGACCTACGGGACTCCCAGATCCCGAGCCCGGCTCGCCTCGGCAGCCGTTACGACAGCGCTAGTCGCTCGCAGCCAAGTGGCGCCGTCGCACACCGACCACCACCAGCCAGAACCCAGGCTGAACCACGGTGGCAGCCGCCCGACCGGCCCCGCTTGCCGGAGGCCGAACGATCATCACATCGATCCAGGGTTGCCTTTCGCCCCGTCATCGCTTTGGCAGCTGTGCTCCTCCTTGTGATCTGCATCTTCGTTGGCTACATCGCGCTTCGCGGAGACGACCCAGCGCCGACTGAAGCGCCGATCGCCGAGGTTCAAAGTGATATTGGATGACGACATCACCGTCACGAGAGAGCCGGCGCGGCAACCACCACGTGCGTTGTCCTGGGCTGCGGCGACTTCGATCGGCCTGCGACGCTCCACCAATGAAGATCGCTGGGGTGATCGAAATGACCAGCGCTTCGTGGTCACTGACGGGGTTGCCGGTACCCGGGGCGGCGAGCTGGCGAGCGAACTCGCCAGAGAAGCATTCCTCTCCGTTCGCGCCGGAAATGACTGGATAAGGGCAATCCGCGGCATCGATGAATGGTTGACGAAACGAACACTTGAAAGTGGCTACGCCAACGCCGCGAGCACGCTCGCAGGAATCGACATCACCGGACCTCACGTACACATCATCCATGTCGGCGACTCCCGCGTATACCGGCTTCGTCGCGGCGAGATCACCGGTTTGACCACCGACCACAATCTCGCCAACCGTCGCGTCCGCAGCGGAAGGCCTCCAGATGACCATGACGGACTCGGCAAACCCCGGGCACTCACGTCCTACCTCGGCATGGGCGAGACATCTCTCGAAGTCAGCGTCCAAACGAGCGATCTCGAGCCAGGAGATCGACTCCTTCTTTGCACCGACGGGGTCCACGAGCAAATGGCGCTCACCACACTCGGCGACCTGCTGTCTCGTGAGACTGTCCGAGAAAGCGCAGACAGGCTTGTGCAGGCAGCAGACGATGCGGGGGGTCGAGACAACGCAACCGCTCTCGTTGTTGAGGTAGCGGTTCCATGATGTTGAATATCATCCCCGGCGGCGGTCGCGCTTTTCGTTCAACGCGTTACGTCGCGTTCCTGAGCGAACACAACCCCGCACTTTCGCACCTGCTCTCGATAGCGCCAGACAATCTGTGGGAGCACGTCCAGGCTCTACCGCAAGCCTCAACCGGCTCGGCTGCTCTTGTCGTTCTTGACCTCGACCAGCGTCGATACTTTCGCACCGGCTCGATTGATTTGAAGGTCGATGGCACCATGATTGATCCGACCAGCCAGAGCGGGACGTTCGAGCCCACCTCGGTGGTCGAATGCGGGAACTGCGAGTCAGCTGCGACAGTCACTGACACCTTCCTGAACTTTGGGTACATCGCCGCCGACGGCTTCCTTCTCCGGCCACTCGGCATTGCACCAGCTTCACCTTCCACCGATCGCCCGATGGCTTTGGGCGCGTCGGTTGCAGAACCAGCGCCGTCGATCCCAGCCGAAGCACCTGACGGCCGTGCCGTCCCGGTGTCGACACCAGAATCAGGCTCATCGTCGATCTTCGACGATCCCGACATCGATCTGTCCGACATCGGCCGGGCTGAACCTGCAGCCGACCAGCCAATCGATGAGCGACCCGACACGTCGCTCGAAGACAGACCTGTCGGCGAGCAGGGCGACGGACCTCGGAGCTCAGCCGACGTTACGCCGACAACGACGACCACCACAACAACAACCACTGAGCCCCCCGAGCCCCCTAACCCTGCTGATGCTGGGGCCGAGCGTGCGGCCTCCCCAACGGGCTGGAACTTTCGAGAGCCTGGCGAACCTCTCCCGTCATCGAGTCAGCATGAAGTGAACCAACCACCGACTGCTGAACCAGCGAATCAGGACTCCAACGACCACGACGTTGACGGCGTGCCTCCCGATAGCCAGCCCACGACTCTCGCCGCGATTCTCGATGTCACCGATGTGGGTCTGAGCTATGTGGCTGTCGGAGCGCTGATAGGTCGCTATCCCGACAAACACCAGGTGCCCGAGAACTATGTAGCGATACGAGTGCCGGGCTCTGACATCTCTCGGATTCATCTCGAAGTCTGGGTTGATACGGCTGGGTATCTGCGAGCTCGGGATCGAGGTTCGGCCAACGGGGCAACGGTCACTCGTGAAACCGGAACAACCCATGATCTACCAGTAACTGAGCAGGGTCTCGAACTAGCGGTCGGCGACCGCATCGAATTCGGGTCCGGAACTGCCCGATTCATCGGCTGGACAAGCGGTGGCTGAACTTCGGTTCACCGTCGTCGGCGCGTACGAGTCCACAGACCTCGTTGCCCGCTTCGACGCTCACACCACGGTAGGTCAACTCGCGGACGAACTGGAACGTGCGACCGATCGCAGGGGCGATCGCGACCGAACGATTCGCCGACTCTCGCGCGGGGAAACCGATCTGCGACGGGAGACAGAGCTCCAAAGAGCCGACATTCGAAATGGCGACCGCCTCGGGCTGACCCTCGACTCCGGGGTACGTGACCCAGGAGCGATTGAACCCATCGCGGTCCTCGTAGTCATCGCTGGCCCCGATCTCGATAAGAGGTTCAAGCTCGAGCGAGGCGAGTTTGTCGTTGGCAGGTCAAGTCGCGCTGACATAACGTTGTCCGACGAACTGGCCTCGCGTCAACACGCAGTGTTCCGGCTCACCGATGTGCTCGAGGTCGCCGACGCCGAATCGACTAACGGCATTCTCGTCAACGGGTCGCTCATCGACGCGCCCCGGCATCTCGTTCCCGACGATGTCGTCGAGGTTGGCGAGACGGCTATCCGGGTCGAGACCGTGCACGGAGATCATGGTGCGGTTTCTATCCATGAAAATGTCGTTCAGTTCAATCGCCCGCCGCGCATCGACGCTCCCTTTGCCCCTATGACTGTCAAATTCCCGGCGCCCGTTCCCGAACCACGCAAGCCAAGAATCCCTCTGATCTCGGCACTGGTGCCGTTGTTGATGGGCGGGATGATGTATCTGATGACGCGAAACCCGCTGACCGTCATGTTCATCGCGATGAGCCCCTTGCTAATCCTGGGCAACTTCATCGAAACGCGCAAAGGTTCGGCCCGTGAACACCGCGCTGCCCGCGCCGAATACGACGCAACGATGCACGATCGACGGGCTGACCTTGACACCGCGCGGGAGGACGAGATTCGGACCCGCAACCGGCGGAGCCCCGACGTCGCGGAGCTGGCTCGTTGGGTCGCGGACTTATCTCCAAGACTGTGGGAGCGCGAGCCGGAGCACACTGACTTCCTCACATTCCGCGTAGGCCAGCGGGTGCAACAGTCAGCCATAGCAATCGACGTGGGTACTGGTGGCACCCGGGACCAGCGCCGTGAGCTTGATGAGCTCGTGACCGAGTTTGCCGAACTCCCACCTGTGCCTTGGGTGATCTCCGCACGCGATCAGGGCCCACTCGGTGTGGCGGGTCCACACGAGTCAGCGTCGGCGATTGCGCGTTCACTCATCGTCCAAGCTGTCACGTTGCACTCGCCGAACGAATTGGTCGTCGGGTGCCTGCTGTCTCAAGAACATGAGCGTGAGTGGGAATGGCTCAAGTGGCTGCCACACACGTCAAACCCCGACGCACTCGGTCTGCCATCGCTAGTAGCCATCGGCGAAAATGCTGGCACTGAGTGGGCGGTCGCACTGCAGCAACTGATCGAGCGCCGGCTTGATGAGACCCAACCGGGTGGGGAACAGCGCCGCTTCCACCCTCACCTCTTGATGCTGATTGATGGGCGCATCCCTATCGACCGAGGCCGTTATTCGGCGTTGCTCGAACTTGGTTCGTCCGCGGGCGTGACCGCCGTGTGGATGTCACCCGATGCGCGGCGGCTGCCAAACGCGTGCCGATCGACCGTCGCAGTAGATCCTGGTGGCGTCACCATCACGGTGGGCGATGTCGCCGAGGGTTCCCGCCACGGCAGCATCCCAATCGAGAGCGTCTCGGTCGATGCGGCCGAGTCGCTGGCGCGACAACTTGCCCCAATCGTCGACGTTTCGGCCGATCGGGTCGGCGGCAGTGACCTGCCTTCGCGAGTCAACCTGCTTGACCTCGTCGGCGGGCTAGACGTTGTGGAGAAGCCGCAACTGCTCGCAAACCGCTGGAAAGCTTCGGGCGGCAGCAAGGCGCTACCCGGACCGGTGGGAACCTACGAGGGCGGCACGCTGATGGTTGACCTGCGGGTTGATGGCCCTCACGGGTTGGTTGGCGGCACTACCGGTGCTGGCAAATCTGAGTTCCTACAGAGCTACCTGGCTGGTCTCGCCCTTAACCACAGTCCTGAACGAATCAACTTCCTCCTCGTCGACTACAAGGGAGGTTCCGCCTTCGGTGATCTCGTTGATCAGTTCGATGCCAACGGAGCCTGTGAGTGGCGAGGGCTACCGCACACCGTCGGCATGATCACCGACCTCACCCCCGCGCTGGTCCAGCGAGCCCTAACTTCGCTTCAGGCGGAGCTCCATCGCCGCGAGATAATCCTCAACAAGCACCGAGCCAAGGACCTGATTGAACTCGAGATGCGCAATGTGCCTGATACGCCAGCTTCTCTGATCATCGTTGTTGATGAATTCGCGGCCTTGGCTAAAGAGGTACCAGCGTTCGTCGACGGGGTCGTCGATATTGCGCAGCGAGGCAGAAGTCTTGGGCTTCACCTGTTGCTGGCGACGCAGAAGCCTGGAGGCGTGATCACGCCGAATATTCAGGCGAACACCAATTTGAGAGTCGCATTGCGCATGGCAACAGAGGACGAGTCGCGAGATGTTGTGCGCTCACCCGTCGCAGGACGCATCGATCGATCCACTCCGGGGCGCGGGGTTATACGTCGAGGGCCGACCGATCTTGTTGCATTCCAAAGTGCCTATGTGGGCGGAGTGACCACACCTGCGGCGACAGCGATCCTCGAGTTAGGTGAGTTGTCGCTGGGCCGAGTCGATTGGCTGGGAACGCCGTCACCGAAATCGGTAGCCGCCAAACAGTCGGAGGCAGATCTGCGCCGCATCGTGCGCGCCGCAAATGCTGCAGCCATCGAAACGAACATGCCGCCGGTCCGTCGACCTTGGCTCGATCCGCTGCCTGATCATGTCGACCTTCTCGATCTGCCGAGACCCGATTCAGACGCCAGGATTCCGTTCGGGTTAGCGGACCTGCCGAACGAACAGTCGAGATCCGTTGCCTACTTCGACCCCGATCATGATGGCAGCATGCTCGTATATGGGATGGGTGGCAGCGGCAAGACGGTGTTCCTGCGGACCCTGGCCGCTGAATTCGGTTTGACGCGAGATCGGTCGCCGGTGCACGTCTACGGATTGGACTTCGCTGGCCGCGGCCTGGAGATGATCGCGGTCTTGCCCCATGTCGGCAACGTGATTGTCCCCGAAGACTATGAACGAATCACCAAATTGCTTACCTCGCTACGCGCAGCGATCGACGGAAGGGCTGCGGCGTTTGCGGAGTCCAACGCTGCTCACCTCAGCGACTTTCGCCGCCAGCAGCCGGACGCTGACGTCGCACGGCTTGTTGTACTCCTCGATGGCTACGAAAACTTCGTCGCCACCTTCGAAAAGATCGATCGCGGAAAGTGGGTAGAGATGCTGCCCCGCCTTGTCGCCGACGGCCGACAATCAGGTGTGCACTTCGTGCTGACCGGAACCCGGCGCTCAAGTATTCCAATGGCAATATCGAGCCAAGTGTCGACTCGCCTCGTCTTTCGCATGGCCACCGAAGACGAGTATCACGCGTTGGGATCTGACCCGAAGTCGTTCGATAATCAGACGCCGGCTGGACGGTGCTTGATGGGAACGACCGAGGTTCAGACTGCGATCCTTGGCCCCGAGAGTTCAACCGTCGCAGAGGCTCGAGAGTTCGCGCAGCTAGCCAAGCAACTTGAGGGAACGGGGTCCGAAGCGTCGGCGATCCAAGTGTTGCCTGCGGAGGTGGCCCGTCAGCGGCTCCCCGATTCGGGTCAGGGACTCCGGTGGATTCTCACAGACTCGTTCCGCTCCTGCGGCCCTGATCTAAGCCGCAACGTGCTGATCGCCGGTCCACCTCGATCGGGTAAGACAACGGCAATCGCGAGCCTCGTCGAAGCCGCGGCCGAGCGGGGCCTCGAGCCGGAGGTATATGCGTTTCGGCCTCATGAGCTGCTGCCTACTGCTCGTTCATTCGAGGATCTTGAAGCTCGCTTGGACGCCGACGACACGGGCATCGTTTTTGTCGACGATGCAGAGCGCATCACCGGAACACCGCTCGACGCCAAGGTGCAGAAAGTGCTTGTCGACGGACGACTGATCGTTGTCTTCGCTGCCGACGCTGGACATGCCCGCGGCTATGACCCGACGTTCAAGGCGTTGCGCGCTCGCTGTGACTCATGCGTCCTGCAGCCGAATCCAGACACAGATGCCGACTTGCTTGGAGCGCCTGTTGAGCGATCGGCTGCCGCCTTCCCACCTGGTCGAGCACGGGTGCGATTTGCCGAGGCGGTCATGATCGGACAAGTCGGTCACCCGGGGGTTGGGGAACAACTGCGCGGGAAGTCCCGCTAAGGGAATACAGCCGGCTAGTTCTAGCCGTTCTCCGGCGTTCCGGTCGGGCGTGTGACTGGTCGCCAGTAGCTACGTGCCACACCGTGATCGGCTTGGAAACAAGCGGATCTGAGGAGTCGAGCTGGCCTTACCGGGACTTTCCGGCCACATGTTCCTCGACCCCCATCCACGCCCTACGCAAGGACATCTTCTACGCCAACCGAGTGAGAGGGCCCCGATGATTGGTCCAGGTGTTATGCGGTTTGGGGTTGGTGGGTGTTGGTCCAGGTTAGGCGAACTCGTTTGGTGTGAGGTCGCCGTGGGCGGAATGGGGTCGGTTGGTGTTGTAGTTATGCGGGTGATCGTGTCAAGCGGTGGTGTCATGAGGCTTGGTCGTCGAGGCGGGCGATGAGTCCATCGAAGATCTTCTTTCGGCCGATTTGGCCTTTGTTGGCGGCGTCGTCGCGTTGTTTGCGGAGGGTGGGTTTGAACTCGATTGTGGTCACGAACATCGTGCAGGACTCGCAGATTGATTCGAAGTGGCAGTCGAGTTCGACGGGTCGGGCGCAGTAGCCATTGCCGAGCATGCGTTGGTGCATCTGGGCGCGGAGTTTGCGCATCTCGTTGCCTTCGTCGTCGGCGGGGAGTTGTTGTGGTTGGCCGTAGAGTGCTTCGACCTTTTCGGTGACGGCGAAGTACTCGTCGGCAACGGTCTTGTCGGCGATTCGGGCGTAGACCATGGTCATGGCGAGCGTTTTGTGGCCGAGCAGGGCTGCGATGGCTTCGATGCTCATGCCGCGGTTGATGGCTTGGGTGGCGAGGGTGTGTCGTAGCTGGTGTGGTGTGACATGTCCGATCCCGGCAGCGTTCGCGTTTACCTGGCAGTTGAACGAGGACCGTGTAGCGAGTCATCCGCTCAACCAAAGTAGCCAATGCAGTCGTGTGATTGCCGACGATCAAGTCACCTTCCCAGTGCCCAGGCTCAAGGCGATGCTCGATATGTGCGGGTCGGTCCTTGATCATCAACTTGTCCTTGATAACGCCAGGCCCGGCCGCCTTACGACGGTGACGACGAACCCGACGCGGACGCTTGGTTCGAAGGCACCTCTGCGGCTTGCGATCAACAACACCCTGATAAATGGCCTCGTAGATCGTCTCAGGACTGACCCGCATCCGAGGATCGTTCGGATACTCCCCAACGAGCGTCATGGAGGTCTGGGTAGGAGACCAGAACTCATCCAGGCCAGCTTCAACAACATTCCTAAGCCTGGCGTCAGACGCGAGCCGCCTTTTCTTGGGGCGCTGGGCACGCTCCCGCACTTTGGCCTCCGCTTCAACTGCCCGATAACTGCTGCGGCCGCCGTTGAGTTTGACTTCGCGAGACACCGTCGACGGAGCACGCCCGATGCGCCTGGCTATCGAGCGAAACGATTCTTGCGCTGACAGGCCACGTGAAATCTCCTCCCGATCAGCGAGGCACATCCGCTTGTTTGACCACGGCCTGGGCTGCGCTGGCCGGTGACCACCGTGCCGGATGACGAAGCAGCTGATCGTCGTCAATGCCCGATCCAACGCGTCGGCGATCGTGGTGAGCGTCTCCCCGTCCTCAAGGCGCGTCCAAATCTCAATATGGTCTGCTTCGCTCATGCGGCTCATCACAACACTCCGTTGACGTCACGATCGGGATGGTGTTGCGTTGATCACTTGAAACCAAGGCACGTTTACTGCGGCGACTCGCCGGACGGTGATGCCACATCGCTGCAACCGCCTACGCCTGGTTTCGGCTAAGTGCACGTATTTACTGCGGCAACTTGAGGGTCCCCTCATGGGACAGCCATTACACATCGGCCTCAACAGCCATTGAGGGAATTCAGCAGACGCGTTTTAGCCACATCGAAATTCATGGCCGCGACTCGAGCCTCTACCAACGCAGCCTGGTTGCGTTCGCTGATGATCTCGAGGTAGGGACCATTGTTAGCTCCAATCGATTGTCGGGTGCGGGCGCCAGCCGAAGGCGACCTCTGCCCACCAACGAGCCGGCACGGTTGTCCTACCGCCGAGCTGCTGCGGCACCGTGGTGACCGAAACCTGCGACCGGTCGACTGCACTGGCACCCAAAGCCATCGAGATTGCGGACTACCCCAAGAAGCACCCAGCCAACATGCAGAAGACGCTCGAGCGACTCGAGGCCGTGGCCACCGCCTGACTCGCAGCCGTTACGACGTGGCTGCGCCTCGGGCGTCGACTCGCACTTTATGGTTCTACGGTTCGAGTCGCCAGACATCGTCGCCGAATGCTTGCTCGAAAGCACGCAGCTGCTTCTCGACGCCGTTGCGGCCGCCGTCCCACACCACGATGGCTTCGTCGGCGTTGGACTGAAGCCATCGATCGCGACGACCAAACGACTTGGCCACCTGCACGCCGGAACCGGGAATCTGGTTGTCGAGAACGATCACATCGACCGCCTGATCGATCAGGTCGTCGAAATGCTTCTGCGCCGGTTTCGGCCAGCGAGCCGACGGATCGGGAAACGCCAGTATGGCAATGAATCCAACGCCTGCTTCGATGGCGGCCTCGGCGGCAAGCGTTTCGGATCCCAGCTGCAGGCCGGTGAGCACCAGGACCTCGTCGTACATGTCCGACTTGGCGGCCAGGATCTCTTTCATGTGACGACGTAGCCCATCAGCGACCGGGTTCTTGCCGTAACCACCTATCTCGGGCGGGCGATGGCCGACCACCGCCACCTTGCGGGCCCCGTCGCCCACGAACTTGCTCGATTCGGCTCCCGCTTGAGCGGCCCCCGCTCGAGCAACACCGGGTCGAGCGAGATCGTCGAGCGCGGCGGCAGCACCGGCTTCGGCATCTGTCTCACTTCCGGCCTGCGTAGTGGCCGGCGCCGAGACGGGCGCCATGTTGCTGGCGGCTTGCTCTCGACCCATGACGGCGAGCTCATCGGCACGGTCGTTCCACTGACTACCGCTGTGGCCCTTGACCCATTCGAACGTGATGTCGCGCTCTTGGTACAGCTCGATCAGCGGCTCCCAGATGTCACGGTTGGCGACGGGCTTCTTCTGCGAGTTCTTCCACCCGCGCTTGAGCCAGCCCTTCCACCAGTTGTCCTTGAAGCAATTGACGACATAGGTGGAGTCGCTCACGATGTGCAGCGGCCCCGGCAACGCACGAACTGCTTCGAGCGCCGCTTGCAGTTCCATGCGCTGATTGGTCGTCTGTTCGGCGCCGCCGAAGGCAGCTTCACCATCGGGTACGACCCAGCCCCATCCGCCCGGTCCGGGATTGCCACTACACGCGCCATCGGTATACACGGTCGTTCGAGTCATCGGATCACGATGCTATGAGCGTCCCAGGCAACGTCATCCTGTGAGGGATGCATGGCCTGTTGAAAATCTTGGGATTCCAACCTGAAAAACGCACGAAGTTCATCATTTCTTTGCGATAGTGGCAGGGATGACTGATCATTACCCCCGAGCGCTCCCCGACGTCGATCCCGCCGAGACCAAAGAGTGGCTGGATTCGCTCGATGCATTGGCTGCCGTGCAGGGCGATGCCCGTGCCCGCTACGTGATTGCCCGCCTGATCGAGCATGCAGACGAGAGAGAACTCGGCCTACC
>Ga0079203_1000863_pt1 | contig 23428 bp, 19 predicted proteins | sample PorBlaMBantryBay_FD_68602 | JGI IMG/M metagenome (GOLD analysis project Ga0079203, IMG submission 68602) | Marine algae microbial communities from Bantry Bay - Bantry Bay, Ireland | ecosystem: Host-associated > Algae > Red algae > Blade | place: Bantry Bay, Ireland
GGATTCGTAATTTGTGTTCAGTTGCCAGCGAGGCACGCTAGAAAAGAGCCGCGTTAGCGGTGGCACCCTGAATAGCCCCGGCTGTAGCCCGTCAGGGCAAGGCCGGGGTTTGCGTCGCCCGAGACCCATCGACCGGTCTGCCACTTCGACCGCATTCTCCCGCTCAATTTCCGGTCGAAATGTTGGCCATTGGTTTCGTTCTGCCGCCACTGATTACTGATCACCGATAACTAATCACTTCGCTCTATCCGCCTCGAACTCCAGCAAGAACCGCTTGGTCTCCACTCCGTCGGCAAAGCCGGTGAGCGCGCCATTGGCACCGACCACGCGGTGGCAGGGCAAGACGATGGACAAGGGATTGCGTCCGTTCGCCGCGCCGATAGCACGCACCGCTTTGGGGCGGCCGATCTGCTGCGCCTGTTCGCTGTAGCTCACGGTCTCGCCGAACGGAATGTCGGCCAGAGCTTGCCAGGCGTCCTGTTGAAATTCGGTGCCCCGTAGGTCGAGCGGCAGATCGAACGAATGCCGTTCGCCAGCAAAATATTCGCCCAACTGCTCAGCGCAGGCGTCGAGTATCGGATGCGCTGCGGTCTCGACCGGCTCGGTCTCAAGTCGAACGCGTCCGGCTACTTCGTTGGGCCAAAGAACCGCCACCAAACCTTCATCGCTAGCCACGAGGCGGAGTTCCCCGATCGGTGTTTCCAATCTTCGCAGGTACATGAGTTTGCCATACACCTGCAGAAAACGATAAGCAAGCGGCGCATGTCCGAACCCCAGTCCCAGCCCATCACCGTCTCGGCCGTCATTCCGGTCTACAACGAAGTCGACTCGATCCGCCCCTTGGCGAACGAGCTGCTGGCCGTGTCCGAACTCACAGAAATTCTGTTCGTCAACGACGGCAGCGCCGACGGCACCACCGCCGCGCTCGACCAACTCGCCGCTGAACACCCGCGCGTCCGCGTGCATCACCAGCCGCAAAATGCCGGCCAGTCCGCTGCGATGTGGACCGGCTTTCAGCAGGCTGCCGGCGAGATCATCGTCTGCCTCGACGGCGATGGCCAAAACGACCCCGCCGACATTCCTCTGATGCTTGCAGCCCTGAGTTCTTCGGTTGATGTGGTCTGCGGCCGCCGCGCCAAGCGCCGCGATTCTTGGAGCAAGCGCACCGGTTCGCGATGGGCGAACCGCGTTCGCAATTGGGTCACCCACGACGGCGTAGCCGACACCGGTTGTTCGCTCAAAGCCTTCCGTCGCGCCTGCGTCCCCGACCTGCCACCACTCGACGGCATGCACCGTTTTATGCCCGCCTATTTCACGTTGAAAAAACGCCGCATCGTGCAGATCGACGTCAACCACCGCGCCCGCGAACACGGTCAAAGCAAATACACCAACCTGTCGCGCTTGCCCCGAACCCTGCTCGACCTGTTCGGTTTCTGGTGGTTCCGACGGCGTTCGTTTTAAAGAACAATAATCGCCTCGCGAACAACCACTCTCCGCGTTCGAGGTGTCGAGGGCGGACCGGTTTGGCCACGTGCGGATTTCCGGTATTCCGTGGCGGGTGTGCAAGGAAATCGCGGCCTATCATGAACACGAATTCATGGATTCTTAAGATCGAAGCCGCGAGGTCTTCGAATTCCAGTTGATTTCACGTCGAGGACCATCCAACCTAACATCATGAACATGATAAAAACCCTACTGATTCTTTTCTCCTTGGCCGCCCTGTTTCCGGTCGCCGCGAACGCGCAAGCCAAAGGAACCAAATCCTTCTCCTTCGGTCTCAACGGCATCGACGGCGACATCGCCGTCTCCGGCGAACTCGGTTACTATTTTCTGGAGAACGTCGAAACCGGTGTCCAAGCCTCCTACGGCACCGAAGGCGAAGACCTGCTCGCGGTCGGACCCTACGCCGAAGTCTACTTTCCCCAAGTCCAACGGGCCACCGACCTGCCGCTACTGCCCTTCGTCGGCGCCTCCGGCAACTACTACAACTTCGACGGTGACAGCACCACCGGCGTCACCGGATACGGCGGTCTCCGCTATCTGATCACGCCCGGCGTCGCCCTTTACGGGGCCTACGAATACCGTACTGCCGGCGACCCGATTTTCGTCGACGACGGCGAACTCGACGACAAAGACGACCGCTTCACCTACGGCGTTCAGTTCCTGTTCTAGCCCCCGGACACCAAGGCCGGCTGCGCCGATGCGCAACCACAACAAAACGCTCCGCCTGATTTGGGTGGGGCTTTTTTGTGCCTTGGTCGCGGTTGCGCCGCTGAACGTGCCGGAGGCGAGCGCCATGATGTGGCGCGCCGACATCGGCGGACTCGAACAGAAACAGACCGGCGTGATGAAAAACGCCGGGCGAATTTTGTACACGCCGCTGCAGGTGTTCGGCGGGACCGGGGTGTTGCTCGGCGACCATTGGTTCCTCACCGCCAAGCACGCCGTGTCCGCGTGGAAACCCGGACTGCTGACGATTGAACTGCCCGGGCTGGACGATCAAAAGGACTTGGATGGCAAAGACGCCAAGAAGATCGACAAGTACAAGGTCACGGCGGTGCATCTTCATCCGAGCGAAGATCTGGCCCTGCTCGAACTCGCGTCCGCGCCCGCAGGCGCCACCAATCTCGTTCTAAACATCGCCGCCGACGAGGCCGGTAAACGTGTCTGGCTGGGCGGCTTCGGCGCGGCCGGTCCGGCGGGCAAGGTGCAAGCGGCGGGCTCGTTCCACGCCGGCCACAACCGAATTCGTTCGGTCAAAGGTAAGCGCGCCATTATCACCTTCGACCGACCGGTCGCGCCCGCGAACCGTGCCGCGGCCAAGCATGCTGCCGATGTGCCCGAAGCCGACGAAGCCTTTCCCGCGATGCTCGACAGCGGTTCGCCCGTGTTCCTCGAACGCGGTCAACGCGACAAAGCCCCCGGCAACTGGCAGTTGATGGGCATCGTGGTCACCGCGACCAACAGTGGCAAACCCAATTACGGCGACCGCAGTGGCTGCGTTCGGTTGAGCCAGGTTCGGGGCTGGTTGAACGAGACGACTGGCGCGCCTTGAGCAGGACGAACCTTGAATCTTCGCCCGAGCCGATTGCCCCGATGCCGGTGATCTTGTTGCCACCACGTATGAAGTTGAATGTTGACGAGTGATACTATAGTATCACTCTATGAAGACCGAACTTGTGACGACTCTAAAGCGCCAGGCAACGCGCATCCTTGCCGAACTCCATGAATCTGGTGATCCGGTGCTGATTACAGAGCATGGCAAGCCTTCTGCGTACCTGGTGGATGTTGACGCCTATGAACATATGCAGAGTCGGATGCAGATTCTCGAGGGGATTGCCCGTGGGGAAAGGGCGATACTTGAGAATCGCATCTATACGCAGAAGGAAGCGAAGAAAAAGATGAGCCGATGGCTCGACTAATCTGGACCGAGCCAGCGTTGTTGGATCTTGATGCGATTGCAGAATACATCGCGCTGGATGACCTCTGCGCAGCGCAAGGCTTCGTTGAGAAGGTCTTCGAGAGAACCGCCCGGCTGGAACGGTTCCCCGGGTCAGGGCGCCGCCCGCCAGAATTACAAAAAACGCCTTATCAAGAGATCGTCGTCGCCCCCTGTCGCATTTTTTATCGGCGTGAAGGAGATGCCGTATACATCATCTATGTCATGCGCAGTGAGAAACTGTTGCGAGAACATCTTCTGGCACTTCGGGACACCGACAAATAGTTTGAGTGAATCCGTTCCTGCGACGGTGGCGGAAAACCTTATGGCAAACCTCTGCCATAGAGTGGCAAACTCCTGCCATAGTATGGCAAGCTCCTGCCATATCATGGTAAGTCTTTGCCATGAAGGTGAACGAGTGAAATCAAGCAACGAGGAGGTCGAACATGGCTGGTGACATGCCGAACGCGGTACAGAAAACTGGAAAACGATGGTCTGACCCCTTTCGGCTTTGTGGTCACCGCAACCAACCGTGGCAAACCCAACTACGGCGACCGCAGTGGCTGCGTTCGTTCGTTTGAGCCAGGTTCGGGGCTGGTTGAACGAGACGACCGGCGCGCCTTGAGGAAGCAGCCTTGAGCAGCCCGCGCTCCCCACCCCTCGTAGGAGTCCCAGAGTGCTCAAGGTGTCACCGCTACGCGGCTACCCTCCTGACCTTCTTGCATCCCCGGCCTTGCCCTGCGGGCGGCAGCCGGGGCTACTCAGGGTGCCACCGCTAACGCGGCTCTTTTCAGGCTCATCGACCGCAGGGTACCCGCCGCCACTTTTCATTCAATGACGTGAGCGACAGCGGGCCAATGATCTGACGGAGTACTTTGCCAGGATTTCCTGAAGACCCAAATTCGAAGGTCATCGAACCGAGACAGTACTGCCGAGCCAAAGAACGTTATCCCTAGCCCATTCCTTTGCCCCAAATTCTTTTGCCTCCGCGCAGCGGCCAACACACACACACACACATCCGCCAAGCAACCAAGCACCGCCGAGCCAAAGAAAGTTTGACTCATTTCGTCAAGAATCGACAAAGCAAGGATCTAGTCGCCAAAGCCGCGTCCCGTTCCCCGTTCCAATTCACTGCTCGTGCGCTTTCAGGGTCCATTCCCTGGTCCCCATTCCCCTGTCCAAATAGGCCGCGAAAAGCGGACACCGTGTTCCGGGTTCGATTTTGCAGGTCCACAATCTCCGGCTTGCCAAGCCGAACCACGTTCAACATTCAACATTCGCAATTCACCATCCACGTCTCCCCCGCGCCAGCCCCGTTCCGCGTATTCCACATCTTTATCTTGAGCAAACCACCGCCTTTGCGGTTCTATCTCTTCCGTGGCCCTCTTCGAACCCATCTGGTTGCTCCTGCTTCTTCCCCTCGGGGCGGCGTGGTGGATTTGGCGTCAGCCGACGACGCTACTGCAAGTGCTGCGCGCGATCGCGCTCGTTCTCGTCGTGCTCGCGCTGGCCAAGCCCGCCCTCAAACTCGCGACCGACGCCGGCACGATTGTGGTGCTCGCCGACCGATCCGCCTCGATGCCCGAAGACGCGGAGACGCGACTGCTCGCGGCGCATAAGATGCTCGGTAAGAAAATGGGCGACCGGCACCGCCTCGCTCTGGTATCGTTCGGTACGCGTTCGGTCGTCGAGCAATCGCCGTCGCGAGCTGAGATTGCCGACAAGTTCACCGGCGAGATCGGACCCGACCAATCGCAGCTCTCCGCCGCCCTCGACACCGCCACCAGCCTGATCCAAGACGGCGAACCCGCTCGCTTCGTGGTCCTCTCCGACGGACGCTGGACCGGCGCCGATCCCGGACCCGCCGCCGCCCGCGCCGGCGCGCTCGGTATTCCGATCGATTACCAACTCATTCAGCGAAGCGCCGTGAACGACCTCGGCATCGAGAAAATTGACGCGCCGGACACCGTCCTCCCAGCCGAGGCCTTCATGATCACCACGTGGGTGCAAAGTCCGCGCTCGCAGGAAGTGACCTACGAACTCCGCCGCGGCAAAACCGTCATTGCCTCTGGTCGGCGGATGCTCGAAGCCGGACGCAACCAGTTCATGTTCCGCGACCAGTCCGACGAGACCGGCGTGTTCGGCTACCGGATGTCAGTGCAGGCCGCGAACCCAGAAGTGGCTGCCAAGGACCCAGTGCCGGCCAACAACCGCGGCAAGTTTCTGGTCGGCGTCGACGGACCGCGTCCGGTGTTGCACGCCTCCACCAATCCAGACTCGGGTTTGTTCAAGTTGCTCAAAGCCGGCGGCGTTGATGTGGTTCACGCCAAGTTCGACGAGATCAACTTCGACCTCGAACTACTGTCCCAGCACTCCGCCGTCATTCTCGAAAATGTCCCCGCCGCGCACGTGCGTGAGTCCGGCATGCGCAACCTCGCCGCCTGGGTGCAGCACAGCGGCACCGGCCTGATGATGACCGGCGGCAAGAACGCCTACGGGCAGGGCGGCTACTACAAGTCCGCGCTGGAAGGGATCATGCCGGTCACCATGGAGCTGCGCCAGGAACACCGCAAACTCTCGCTCGCCATCGTCGTGGTGCTCGACCGCTCGGGTTCGATGATGGCTCCGGCTGGTCCGGGCAAAACCAAAATGGACCTGGCCAATCTCGGCACCGCCGAAGTGTTCGACCTGATGAGCGATCAGGACGAAATCGGCGTGATCGCGGTCGACAGCGCGCCGCACACCATCGTGCCAATCGGCAAAAAATCCGCGCGCGCCGCCGCCCGCGCCAAGATCCTGCGGATGGAATCGATGGGCGGCGGCATCTACGTGTACTCCGGCCTGCTCGCCGGTGCGAAGATGTTGCAGAAGGCGACGGCCGGCACGCGGCACATCATTTTGTTCGCCGACGCGGCCGACGCGGAGGAGCCGGGCAAGTACCGCGAGCTATTGGAGCGTTCGACCAAGGAAGGCATCACCTGCAGCGTGATCGGACTCGGCACCGACAAGGATCCGGACGCCGCTTTTCTGCGCGACGTCGCCAAACGCGGCAATGGTGAGGTGTATTTTACCAGCGACCCGACCGAACTGCCGCGCTTGTTCGCGCAGGACACCTTTACCGTGGCGCGTTCGACCTTTGTTGAAGAACTGACCCCATTTTCCTTCACCCCCGACATGCGCAGCATCACCGACAAGATGAACGCCGTCGTTCCCCCTGGCGTCGGCGGCTACAATCTCACCTACGCGCGTCCGCAGGCGGACCTCGGTGCGGTCACCGGAGACGATTACAAAGCGCCGGTGGTGGCCAAGTGGTATGCGGGTTCGGGACGGGTGCTGTGCTATACCGGCGAGGTCGACGGCGAGTTCGCCCGGCCGATGGCGGACTGGGATCAGGTGGGCCATTTCTATTCCTCGCTGGCGCGCTGGACGGCGGGCGAAGTCGGCGAATTGCCGGCCTCGATGATGCTCACGCACAAAGTTCGGCGCGGCAACCTCGTGGTCGACCTACTGCTCGACCCCGAACGCGACAGCGACCCGTTTACCGGTCAGCCGAAAGTGGCCTTGTTGCGCGGCCTGCCGGGCGGCACCCCATCGGCATCGGAGGCACAGCTGAACTGGGTCGAGGCGGACAAGCTGAGTTTGGAGATTCCGCTGACCGGCAAGGAAACCGTGATCGCCAATGTCGAGATTCCCGGCTTCAAACGGCAAAGTCTCGCCCCGGTTTGCCTGCCCTACAGCGAAGAGTTCAAGCCGTTGCCGACGGACACCGGCAAGCGCAACCTGGCCGCGCTCGCCCGTGCGACCGGCGGCGAAATGCGGTTGGATCTTGCCTCGGTGTGGAAGACGCTGCCCAAGCGTCCGCGCTATATCGAGTTCGCCCAATGGTTGGTGCTCGCGGCACTGTTGGTGTTTCTCGCCGAAATTCTCGAACGCCGCACCGGCTTGATCGGCGGTCGCAAGCAGCAAGTCGCAACCGCTGGTTCGGCGGCGGAGGGACAAACCAAACGCTGGCGTCCGGGGCGCCAAGCCGAGAAGAAGACCAAAGAACACAAACCCACTCGAAAGCCGGCCAAGGCCAAACCCGATCCGGCGAAGCCGACGCCCGAAGTGATCCCCGCGGCTGCCTCGACTGCGGCACCGCAACCGGAAAAGAAAAAGAGCGGGACGATGGACGCCTTGCGTGCCGCGCGAAAACGCGCGGATGACCGGACCAAGCGCTAAGGCCAGAATGTTGAAATGAATAATATCGGCTGATTGGCTTGGCTTGAATATTCTACGCGCTGGTGAAGGCGGGCGTGGTGTATTACCAGACGACGTATTTGGGGCTTGATATGAACCCAGTCTACCCGCTTTTTCTTGCCTTGCGCGGCCTCCTTTTTGGCCTCGCTTTTTTTGTGAATACCAAATCGGTGGTCCCTCCGGATATAAGCTCGGAGTGGGAGCCATCCTCTTTGACATCGTGATGATGAGTTGGATTTCGCTGGGCTTTGCGATTCTTGCCTGTTGCCTTTCCTTTCTTTCTTATCTGGATGGATCCCACGACATTAGCGACCTCGAGGAGGATGCGCGGTTGCTTCCGAGGCCCCGCCCGCCGCAGCCTTCCGAGGAAGGGTCAGGGAGTTGGGCGGATGCCTGCGTCAAGGCCGAGGACAAAGATCCCGAATAAACCAAGCCTGAATGCCGGATCGTGCCGCTGAATCCTCCGCGCTTCCGGCCTGAATCTTTTCCAACACCTTCGACAAGAAACAGACCGGCATCCACGCCGGCGCGTTCAGCCGCGACCAGGACGAACTCGCCCGCAAGGTGATGGACGACCTGCTCGCGCCCTTCCGCAAAGAAGACCGCTATGAGTCGATGAAGCTGGTGGACAGCAGGTGGCACCGTCTCTCCGAGCGGTGTCGGGCCGCCTCTCTCCAGAGAGGTCGGCGCTAGTTCTGCTGGTGAACCCCGAACAACGTCCAACAAACGGGGTCGTTCTCCATCGAAACCGGAGTCGGGAGAGTCCTGGCTCTCCAAGTTTTTGAATTTGGAATATCCAGAACGGACCACCACGGGATTTGCCCCCCGTGGTGGCGTACCTCGGGTCCGAGCAAAACTGGGTTGATCATACCTCCACCGGGACAAAGCTGGTGCCGGTTGTCGCGTCCACGGCTGCGCCGGAAAAGAAAAAGTGTGGGACGCTGGACGCCCTGCGCGCAGCACGAAAGCGGGCCGAAGACCGGACCAAGCGCAAGTAGCGCTCGTCGTGCAACGGAGGCGCGCCCAAGTAGTACGGTCATCTTGGCCATATCCTCAATCTAAGCGGATACTGGGCTTGAGCAATAAATAAAATAACTGAACAAATTTTAGATGAGTGTGTATGGACCATTTTGGCGGCGTAAGGAGGAACTTCGTCGCCGAGGTTTCACTCATTTATTTGATGTACGCGCACACTGCAAAATTGGCAAATGGCAAGACGGCTCCGCCCGAACGTTGGGAGCATTTGTATACAGGTTCGGGTGATGGACACCTTGAGCGTGTGGCCGCCGCTGCACGTTCCTTCGCGGAGGCCTTTCATGCGGGAGATTTCGCCGAACTCGCAGGGCTTTATCACGATGTTGGAAAGTTTGCTCCCGGGTTTCAGGAGTATCTATTGGAAGCGTCTGATTTGCATCAGGCGGAAATTACCATGCGGGTGGACCATTCCACGGCCGGTGCCCAATTCCTTGCTGAAAGCCTACCAGTCTGGGGTGTTTTATTGGCGTATTTGGTCGCAGGTCATCATGCGGGTCTCCCTGAGGGACGTAATGAAAAGGCCAGTAGCCTCGAACATCGACTGTCGAAAGATCTGAGCCAGTTCGGGCCATGGCGGCCCGCCGCCGAAGCCGCGCTGCCAGATTTCAAACTTGTTCCTCCGCCCGCGTGGTTGGCAGGCCCGACGCAAAAGAAGGATGGTTTCGCGTTCGCATTTTTTACTCGGTTTCTGTACTCCTGTCTGGTCGACGCCGACTTCCTTGAGACCGAGGCATTCATGTCGCCGACGAGGTCCCAGCAACGTCCCGTGCAGCGGGCCGAAGTGCTTCAGATGATGGCGGACGCTGTCGATGCATTTGTGGATGCATTCGGCCCGCCAGAAGGGAACGTGAACCAACAACGTGCACGCGTGCGGAATGCCTGTCTTGAAAAAAGCCATGCCGCCCCTGGACTGTTCTCGCTAACCGTGCCGACCGGCGGCGGCAAAACGTTGGCTTCTCTGACCTTCGCGCTGCGTCACGCGATCGAGCATTCGCAAAAGCGGATCATTTACGTCATCCCATTCACCAGTATCATCGAACAAAATGCCAAGGTTTTCCGGGACGTCTTTCGGACCGCCTCAGAACAACTGGGATTCGAACTGGTTCTCGAACATCACTGTAATTTGAATCCCGACGACGAAACCGTGGAGTCCAGGCTGGCGACCGAAAATTGGGACGCGCCACTGATTGTCACCACCCATGTCCAGTTTTACGAATCGCTCTTCGCCAGACGGACCAGCCGCTGTCGAAAACTCCATCGGATTGCGCAAAGTGTGGTCATTCTCGATGAAGCGCAATGCTTGCCCGTCGATTATTTGGCGCCATGCCTGCAAGCGCTCCGCGAACTGACGGACCATTACGGAACCAGCGTGGTTCTCTGCACCGCCACCCAACCCGCCGTTCTGAAGTCGCCGGATTTTCCCATTGGATTGGAGGGCGTTCGGGAGATTATCGACGACCCCAAATCACTCTCGCTCGCCCTGGAACGCACCCGTCTGGAAGGCCCCGTTGAACTCGATGATGCCGCGCTAGCGGCAGCTCTTCTCGCGGAATCCCAGGTGCTCTGTATCGTGAACACACGACGGCATGCCCAGTCCGTGTTCGCACAAATCGATCCAGACCAACCCGGCCACTTTCATCTGAGTGCCTTGATGTGCCCCGCGCATCGCAAAGAAACTTTAAGGCAGGTCGAGGCGCAACTTGCACGGACTGGTTCGGTCTGCCGTCTCATTGCGACCAACCTGATTGAAGCTGGGGTTGATATAGATTTCCCGGTAGTCTATCGAAGCTTGGCGGGACTGGACTCGGTGGCGCAAGCCGCCGGGCGGTGCAACCGGCATGGAGGGCTGGAAATCGGACGGGTCGTTTTGTTCAAATCTGAACATGCCGACAGCAAGGCGGAAGCCTTTTTACGCGAGACGACCAACGTCACAAACGAGGTCTTGGAGATCCACGAACAAGGCCTCTCCCTCGAAGCCATCGAGCAGTATTTCCGGCTCTATTACTGGGAGCAAAAAGATCGCTGGGATGAAAAAATGATCCTCGATCAGTTTCGTTTGGATGTCGGCAATGCCGCCTTCCCGTTCGACTTCGGTTTCCGCACGGTCGCCGAACGGTTTCGGCTGATCGAACACACCTACCGGCCTGTCGTGGTCCCTTGGCGACAGGCGGGCAAGGCGATTTGTGAAGAGTTTCGGTCAGAGTTTAAGCCAACCCGGGAACTCTACCGGAAGCTCCAGCAGTACACGGTGCAAATCCCCGGCTATGCCTACGCCGAGTTCGAGACCAGCTTCGAAATGATCCATGACATCGCCATGGCGACCGGTGCTGTTCTATATGACGAAAAACTCGGTCTCATGCTCGGGGAAGAGGGGATATTTCTCAATGGATGACCTCGCATCCATCGGAAAAAGAGGCCCCAGCGGCCTCCAGCGGGACCGTGCAGGTGTAACACCAATCGTATTTCAAACCATTTTGAAGGACTGCCCGATCTGGCAATAAATACCATGAAGAAAATCAACCTGCTTGTCTGGGGTGACTATGCCCTGTTCACCCGACCGGAAATGAAAGTCGAACGGGTTTCCTATGATGTGATGACCCCGTCGGCCGCCCGGGGCCTGCTCGAAGCCATTTACTGGAAACCGCAAATTCGCTGGGTTATCGATGAAATCCATGTCCTTGCGCCGATCCGGTTCACCAATATCCGGCGCAACGAAATTTCTCAAACCGTCCCGAACCGAAAATCCAAGGAGGGGATTTATGTCGAGGACCACCGCCAGCAACGGGCGTCCTTGCTGCTGAAGGATGTGAAGTACGGCATTGTGGCACATTTCGATATTCTCGATAAAACCGAGAAAGATGGCGCCGTGCTGAAGAACCCGCTGGCCAAGCATTACGACACCTTCCGTCGTCGCGCCCAATCGGGCGGGTATTTTCACCATCCCTATCTCGGCACCCGTGAATTCCCTGCAAATTTTGAATGGGCCGATGAACTCCCGCCCGCGCCAGACGAATTCCTCGGTGAACAAAAACTTGGATTCATGCTGCACGACATCGCTTTTGACCAAGATCCCAAAACCAAAAAAGTCAAAGCGACCACGCCACGCTTTTTCCGTGCGGTCATGAATGACGGGGTGATTCAAGTGCCGCCGTTCCATGAAGCGATCGCCTGAGATAATTATGATATTACAATCGCTTTACTCGCTCTATGACCGCCTGCACGCGGACCCCGACTATGCCGTGCCAGCATTTGGTTTTAGCCCGCAAAAAATTGCCTTCACGGTTGTCCTGAAAAAGAACGGTTCGCTGTCCGCCATTCAGGATGTGCGTAAGGTTGAAGGTAAAAAGCGGCATAATCGTATTTACACTGTTCCGGGGGGCGCGAAGCCCCCGGGCTCCGGCTTGAACCCCGGGTTTTTGTGGGATAACCGCGCCTACCTGCTCGGCTACAAGCCGGAGGATAAAAAACCCGAACGAACCGCGAAATCATTCGCTGCCTTCAAGGACAAACACCTCGAACTAGAGCCCGAAATCGATTGCCCGGCGTTTTCTGCTGTCTGTCGATTTTTCGAAGCCTGGAACCCCTCGGATGCGGAAAAACTCGCGCCGTTCCTCCAAGAGATTACCGGCTTCGGTGTATTCAAGCTCGTCGGTGCAACTGCGTTCATCCATGAAGATCCCGCGATTCTTTCATGGTGGGATAAACAGCTTCAACCAGCGGAAGAGAAGCAGCTAAGGCAGTGCCTGCTGACAGGGGAAGAGCGGCCGGTTACGCTGCTCCAGCCCAAAATCAAAGGCGTGATGGGTGCGCAAAGTGCCGGCGCAAATATTGTGTCATTCAATGGCAATGCTTATGAGTCGTATGGCGCGGTCCAGGGCCTGAACGCACCAGTTTCCCAGCAAGCGGCCTTTGCCTATGGTGCGGCCCTGAACAATTTGCTCAATGGTCCGAAGTCCGAAAAACACCGGCTGCGGATCGGCGACACGACCGCGGTATTCTGGACCGAAAAGCCGACCATCGCCGAAAATGTATTCACCGCCTTTTTTGCGGGGAATTTAACCGTCGATGAGGATGTCGAGGCCGTCGATGAAACGCGCCTGAAAGACATCACCATCTTGCTCAAGGCCTTGCGCGATGGTGGCACTACCGATTTTAAAGAAGAGGAGGGGACCCGCTTCCATATATTGGGCTTGGCCCCCAACGCCGCTCGGCTCTCTGTCCGTTTTTACTATCAGGGTACCATTGGTGAATTGCTGCACAATCTGCGTGCTCATCATGCGGAAATGAGCGTCGTGGCCGAGTTCGGCCCGGGCACTAAGCGGCCCGATCCCGAATTTCCGGCTGTCTGGCAACTGCTGCGTGAAACGGCCCGCGAAACCAAAGAAATTCCGCCTCTTCTCGCCGGTCCGTTGATGCGCGCCATCATCGCCGGCACCCCGTACCCGCAGTCGCTTTATGATGCCGTTCTCCGCCGCATCCGCGCCGACCGAAATATTAATTATCTCCGCGCCTGCGTGATCCGCGGCGTTCTGAATCGCAACCACCACCTAGAGACTACCATGGCACTTGACCTCGACAATCCCAATCCTGCTTATCGCATGGGCCGACTCTTCGCCGTCCTCGAAAAAACCCAAATGGACGCGCTTGGCACCAAGATCAACGCCACCATCCGTGATAAATACTACAACGCCGCCTCCGCCAGTCCGCGCAGTGTGTTCCCGCTGATCCTGCGGACCTATTCGCACCACCTCAATAAATTAGACCATGTCGGCAAGAAGGTGAACCGCGAAAAACTAATGCAAGAAGTCCTCGGTCCGATCTCGGACGGCTTCCCGGCCCATCTAAACTTGCAGGAGCAGGGCCTATTCGCCCTCGGCTATTATCATCAGAAAAAAGATTTTTATACGAAAAAAGAAAGCACTGAAAGTACTGAAAGCACATCCACCGAAAGCAAAACCACCGAACCCAAAGAGGACGCATGAACCGCCACGACTTTATTTTTTATTTCGACGTTATCGACGCAAACCCGAACGGCGACCCCGACGCGGGCAACTTGCCGCGGGTCGATGCCGAGACCCAACACGGCTTGGTCACGGATGTCTGCCTAAAGCGAAAAATCCGCAACTTTGTCGATCTCACCAAAAAGGACGAGCCGCCACATCGAATTTACTTTAAGGAAAAGGTCGTTCACAACCGCCAGCATACCGAGGCCTACGAGGCCACGGGAAAGAAGGTGTCCAATAAAGAGGCAGAGGGCGTCAAAGAGTGGATGTGTAAGCAATATTACGACATCCGGACCTTTGGCGCGGTGATGAGTACGGCCGTGAACTGCGGCCAAGTTCGTGGCCCGATCCAGTTGTCTTTTTCCCGTTCGGTGGACCCGATCGTCGCCTCCGAACACGCCATTACCCGCAGTTCGGTCACCAACGAGAAAGACCTCGAAAAAGAGCGGACCATGGGCCGAAAATTCACCGTGCCTTATGCCCTGTATCGGGCCCATGGTTTTGTGAACCCTTTCCTCGCGCAGGATACCGGTTTCTCCGAGGACGACTTGAAACTCACCTTTCAAGCCCTCGCGAACGCCTTCCAGTTCGATCAATCCGCCGCCCGACCCGCCGGCAGCATGAACGCCCGGCACTTGTTTGTGTTCGAACACGACAGCCAACTCGGTAAAGCGCCCTCGCACAAGCTGTTCGAGAGCGTCACCGCCACCCGGACCTCCGAGGGCAGCGCCCGTTCGTTCTCCGACTACCAGATCGACATCGGTGAACTCTCGGCCGGCGTCACCATGAAGGACCTGATCTAATCTCTGGGGGCCGCTTGTGTATGCCGAATCCGAACTCCTACCGCTCTCCGCTTTGCAGCACTTTTCGTTCTGCATGCGGCAGTGTGCCTTGATCCACCTTGAACGCCAATGGGTGGAGAACCGCTACACCGCCGAGGGCCGCGTTCTGCACCAGCGCGTGCATGAAGACCACCGTCAGACGCGCGGCGACCGTCGCACCATAACCGGCATGGCCTTGGTGTCCTACCAACTCGGCCTCAGCGGCGTCGCCGACGTGGTCGAATACCACCGGCAAGCCGATGGCACGTGGCTGCCCTTTCCAGTGGAGTTCAAGCGCGGACGCCCCAAGAAGGGCAATCATGACCGCCTGCAATTGTGCGCGCAGGCCATCGCGCTGGAGGAAATGCATGGGGTGCCGATCCCGGCGGGTGCGTTGTTTTACGGAAAAACTCGCCGACGCAGCGAGGTCTCCTTTGATGCCGAGATGCGTGCCCAGGCACAATCTTTGTCGGACGCATTGCACCGGATGTTCGATAGCGGGAGCACGCCACCTCCTGAGCCCGGGCCAAAATGCGAGAGCTGCTCTTTCCTGCTGCATTGCCGCCCGAATCAGCTCTCGAAGTTGCGCGCCAAACGCTACGTCAAGGCCCTCTTCGAACTGTCCGAACCAGATCCGGAGTCCTCATGAGGAAACTGCTCAACACCCTCTATGTCACCACTCAGGGTGCCTATCTGCGCAAGGAGGGCCAAACGGTCGTCGTCGAAATCGACAAGAAAGCGACCTTGCGGGTGCCCTTGTTGAACCTGCAAGGAATCCTGTGTTTCGGCAACGTGTTATGCAGCCCCTTTCTGATGGGGGCGTGTGCCAAGACAGATGTCTCGCTCGCGTTCCTCACCGAACACGGTCGCTTCCTCGCCGACGTTCGTGGCGAGGTCACCGGCAATGTCCTGCTTCGCCGCGAACAGGGCCGGCAAGCCGATGACGAACAGGCCAGCCTGCGCTGGGCCAAAGTTTTCGTCGCCGCGAAACTCCAAAACGCGCGGATCACCTTGCGCCGCGCCGTGCGTGACAGGCACGGCGACGCTGAGCGGATCGAGCGGATGTGCCAGCGGATCCGCCGTCATCTCCATGTCTTGAAAAATGTGCCCACGATGAACGAGGTCCGAGGGATCGAAGGAGATACCGCCAAGCATTACTTCGCCGTTTTTGACGAGATGATCGTGCAGCAAAAGGACGCGTTCTTCCTCCAGGGAAGAAACCGCCGCCCGCCTCGGGACAACATGAACGCGCTCTTGTCCTTCCTGTATACGCTCGTGTTCTATGATCTGGCTTCCGCCTTGAGCGCACACGGCCTAGACCCCTTTGTCGGATTTCTCCACCGCGACCGTCCGGGGCGCCGCAGCCTTGCCTTGGATTTTTTAGAGGAGTTTCGGACATCTCTCGCCGACCGGCTCGCGCTCACCTTGGTCAACCGGCGCCAGATTCAAGCTCATGATTTCATCCGGTCGGAAGCGGGCGGTGTCACCTTGGATGAGGACGGACGGAAGCTGGTGTTGAAAGCCTATCAGGAGAAAAAGCAGGAGGAACGCCTCCACCCCTTCTTTGACGAGCGGATGAAACTCGGCTTGCTGTTCCACGCGCAAGCCATGCTCGCAGCGCGCACCCTTCGGGGAGACCTCGATACTTACCCCGCCTTCTATTGGAAATAAGATGCTTGTTCTTGTCAGTTACGACGTTGCCACCGCAAGCCCTGATGGTGCCAAGCGCTTGCGCCGCGTGGCGAAAATTTGTCAAAATTATGGCCAGCGCGTTCAATACTCGGTATTCGAGTGCAAGCTTGCTCCTGACCAATGGGTCGAGTGTAAAAGCCAGCTCTTGAATACGGTCGACCTTGGAATCGACAGTCTCCGCTTCTATTTTCTCGGGAGTAAGTGGCACTCCAAAGTGGAGCACTTCGGCGCAAAATCGGTCCCCGATTTTGAGTCGGACTCGCTGATCATTTGAAGCCGCGACTTTGGTCATGCGAACCACTAGCGCACAACGATTCCCCTTTCGGTTCGCACCATTTGAATGCCTAGTAATACGCACTTCTGCTCTTTGAAATCTGATAAATCATGCGAATTACGAATGGTTCGCGAAAATGTTGCCTTGGTCTTTCATTTGTAAGTACTTATAGCAAAAGCTCGCCCGCCCTCGGGCGGGCGCGGATTGAAACATCCCCGCCGAGCCCGGCCTCGTGCTCGTTCGGAATCGCCCGCCCTCGGGCGGGCGCGGATTGAAACGGGCAGTCGCAGCGAAAAGGCCGAGAGATCATCGGTCGCCCGCCCTCGGGCGGGCGCGGATTGAAACCATTTGTCTGGCTGCTAGTCGCTCTTGCGGCTGCTTCGCCCGCCCTCGGGCGGGCGCGGATTGAAACATAATGCGCTCGGTGACGACATCCGTTCCGGCAACTCGCCCGCCCTCGGGCGGGCGCGGATTGAAACGGCACTCGGCCGATGCGATCCGCTATAAGGTCGGTCGCCCGCCCTCGGGCGGGCGCGGATTGAAACAAAACGACCCCGGCGGAAGTCGAGCAGCTCGAACGCTCGCCCGCCCTCGGGCGGGCGCGGATTGAAACACATTGGTCCAGACCGTCGTCACGCCGCCCGCAAGGTGTCGCCCGCCCTCGGGCGGGCGCGGATTGAAACTGCTGGGTCTGAGACTGCCACCTGAAGCTCTTCGCTCGCCCGCCCTCGGGCGGGCGCGGATTGAAACATCATCGACCTCGACCCACACCGCGAGCTGAACCGATCGCCCGCCCTCGGGCGGGCGCGGATTGAAACTCCGACTACGTGGCTGCCACCGACCCGAATGGCGTTCGCCCGCCCTCGGGCGGGCGCGGATTGAAACTTCGTGCCCGTCGACGAACTGCCGCCCGATCCGGATCGCCCGCCCTCGGGCGGGCGCGGATTGAAACTTCAATGAAATCGCTATTGTATACTTTTCCCTGCGATCGCCCGCCCTCGGGCGGGCGCGGATTGAAACGGATGTAAGTTCTATCAGCCATCAGGTCAGACACTCGCCCGCCCTCGGGCGGGCGCGGATTGAAACTTCGAGCAGAAGGAGGACCAACTCGCGGACGATCCTCGCCCGCCCTCGGGCGGGCGCGGATTGAAACCTTCACTCCGATCCCTCCACGGAAATCCCACCAGGATCGCCCGCCCTCGGGCGGGCGCGGATTGAAACACTTCACCGTGGCCGGAAACGCCCATCTTGCCGACTCGCCCGCCCTCGGGCGGGCGCGGATTGAAACCTCGCGTTCGGTAAAAGAATGCCCCCCAGACTCGCTCGCCCGCCCTCGGGCGGGCGCGGATTGAAACAACGCATGAGGTCAAATCGGCACGCAGGATCGCCAATCGCCCGCCCTCGGGCGGGCGCGGATTGAAACGATGAAATAGGTATGACCTAAACCTCAACTCAAATCGCCCGCCCTCGGGCGGGCGCGGATTGAAACGCCGTCGGGGCCACATCCGTCGTTGCCTTTCATCGTCGCCCGCCCTCGGGCGGGCGCGGATTGAAACACAATATGGGTGCTCTGATTTTGGCGGCGGCAGTGTCGCCCGCCCTCGGGCGGGCGCGGATTGAAACATTATAAAAGCTTGGCGAAACGCTGGCGGCTCGCCTTCGCCCGCCCTCGGGCGGGCGCGGATTGAAACTGGTCGGATGGAGAATCAGGCGAGGCAGGGATAACTCGCCCGCCCTCGGGCGGGCGCGGATTGAAACCATTCGGCAATCCGAACGCCGAACGGTCGTTGTACGTCGCCCGCCCTCGGGCGGGCGCGGATTGAAACACCACCATCGGCTTCAGCCCGCCCATCGGGTCCAATCGCCCGCCCTCGGGCGGGCGCGGATTGAAACTATTCGCCATCCTCCTCGCCGCCCTGCCGCTGCTCTCGCCCGCCCTCGGGCGGGCGCGGATTGAAACACTGTTATGGATTGGTCGAAGTAGTCCGGCGTGGATCGCCCGCCCTCGGGCGGGCGCGGATTGAAACATGGCTCGACCGCTACGCCAACGCAACTGCAGTCGCCCGCCCTCGGGCGGGCGCGGATTGAAACCGCTTCACGGAAAAGCAGTCCCGCGTGCACAACACGTCGCCCGCCCTCGGGCGGGCGCGGATTGAAACATAGTGGAAGTGAGTCTCCGTAGTTACTCGCGCCGTCGCCCGCCCTCGGGCGGGCGCGGATTGAAACTTCGATGAACAGTTCCTGGCTTGGGTGCAGCGAACGTCGCCCGCCCTCGGGCGGGCGCGGATTGAAACCGCTTCACGCCGAAGCAGTCCCGCGTCTACAACACTCGCCCGCCCTCGGGCGGGCGCGGATTGAAACAAGTACAAGCCGCAGCCCGAGCCGCGAACGCCGCTCGCCCGCCCTCGGGCGGGCGCGGATTGAAACCTGATTTGAACATCTCCATCAACATCCGAGGCATGTCGCCCGCCCTCGGGCGGGCGCGGATTGAAACGCTTTAGCCGCCCTGGGTGCGGGTACGGCACCAACATCGCCCGCCCTCGGGCGGGCGCGGATTGAAACTACGACAAGTCAGAGCCACCAATGCTGGACGCACTCGCCCGCCCTCGGGCGGGCGCGGATTGAAACGACTTCCGCGATCAACGCCGATGTCGGCCAGCCCGTCGCCCGCCCTCGGGCGGGCGCGGATTGAAACAAGCCCGCCGGATCTGGCGCGGCCGCCTCGCAAAAATCGCCCGCCCTCGGGCGGGCGCGGATTGAAACATGCTCATGTCGGACGGATCGCGCGCTATCGCGGCTCGCCCGCCCTCGGGCGGGCGCGGATTGAAACCAATATCAGCGGTTCCAATAATTTCGCATGCCCCCTCGCCCGCCCTCGGGCGGGCGCGGATTGAAACAATGCGGTCGGGGGAACATTTTCGCCCAGCGGTGCTCGCCCGCCCTCGGGCGGGCGCGGATTGAAACACCTGGTCTTGCATCAGCAGCGCGATGTTCAGCCGTCGCCCGCCCTCGGGCGGGCGCGGATTGAAACGTCTCCGTCGCCCGCCACGCAACCGGCTGGCGATCGCCCGCCCTCGGGCGGGCGCGGATTGAAACATCATAGATCTGCAGTCGGTTATGACCAATCTCGATCGCCCGCCCTCGGGCGGGCGCGGATTGAAACCAGAGTCATGCTACCGTCCCCGCGTTGATCCTGGATTCGCCCGCCCTCGGGCGGGCGCGGATTGAAACAACCCGACCAACTTCAATGCGGTCGGCGGGACATTTTTCGCCCGCCCTCGGGCGGGCGCGGATTGAAACACTAGGCTTGTCTGCAACATTCAATGTTTTAAGTATCGCCCGCCCTCGGGCGGGCGCGGATTGAAACGATCTGCGCCGGCTGCAAATACAAATACAAAGATTCGCCCGCCCTCGGGCGGGCGCGGATTGAAACGCCACATCGAGGGCAGGGACGGTCGCAGTTGGGTTCGCCCGCCCTCGGGCGGGCGCGGATTGAAACATCGCCGCCCTCTTGGAGATCAACCCAGCTATGCTCGCCCGCCCTCGGGCGGGCGCGGATTGAAACTTGTCCGCATCCGACCTCTTCGCTCTCGCCGACCTTCGCCCGCCCTCGGGCGGGCGCGGATTGAAACACTTTTTGGGAGTAGTCGAGGCCGGCGGCGATGGGCGTCGCCCGCCCTCGGGCGGGCGCGGATTGAAACCCTTCGGTGCCGTGGGAGAGGTATCCGGAGTCGGGTCGCCCGCCCTCGGGCGGGCGCGGATTGAAACCGCGTTGATGTTAGGCAGACCGTAATCGGCATCTTTCGCCCGCCCTCGGGCGGGCGCGGATTGAAACTTTATTTTGCAAAGGAGCGCCTGTTCGGCTCGGACTCGCCCGCCCTCGGGCGGGCGCGGATTGAAACAGGTCGATTCGCTTTGCCTAGTTCTCGACGACCCGTCGCCCGCCCTCGGGCGGGCGCGGATTGAAACCACGACAGCGCCGGGAACTCCGGCACCACATCTGTCGCCCGCCCTCGGGCGGGCGCGGATTGAAACAACCTTGCCCTCGACCTCGACCGGGCCCGTAATAGTCGCCCGCCCTCGGGCGGGCGCGGATTGAAACTTGAGGCGGGCGTGCATCCCGGCGTACGAAACATTTCGCCCGCCCTCGGGCGGGCGCGGATTGAAACCATTTTTGTTTTCATAGTGTTGGGAGGGTTTCCGGTCGCCCGCCCTCGGGCGGGCGCGGATTGAAACGCTGCATGGCAGGGCAGCCTTTCCTGCAACGCCGGTCGCCCGCCCTCGGGCGGGCGCGGATTGAAACCCATGAATAAACGGGTACACTCCGCGCTGCTCGACTCGCCCGCCCTCGGGCGGGCGCGGATTGAAACAGCCTGGGGACAAAGTCACCGTCACAGTCGCCAGCTCGCCCGCCCTCGGGCGGGCGCGGATTGAAACCATAAGGCGGGTCGGTTAAGACCAGGTCGATCCCCTTCGCCCGCCCTCGGGCGGGCGCGGATTGAAACGCCTGTGCGGTCGGCGGGTTTTATTTTCTTGGCCATCGCCCGCCCTCGGGCGGGCGCGGATTGAAACGGATTCTGACCGCATCATACTTGTAAAGCCTTACAGATCGCCCGCCCTCGGGCGGGCGCGGATTGAAACAGATAAATCTCTTTTGACTGCATAGATGCAGCCATTCGCCCGCCCTCGGGCGGGCGCGGATTGAAACAATCTTTCGTTTGTTCTAACGTTACGTTCGGCGGTCGCCCGCCCTCGGGCGGGCGCGGATTGAAACGATCAGTAGACGGAACGGTTCGCCGAAGTTCTGAATCGCCCGCCCTCGGGCGGGCGCGGATTGAAACCCCTGGTCGATGTACGTTCCGCGCCAAATCTCGCTCGCCCGCCCTCGGGCGGGCGCGGATTGAAACGATTGCGGCATCCTGCTCGAGACGACATTGTCGAGTCGCCCGCCCTCGGGCGGGCGCGGATTGAAACTCCGTTATAGAGATAGGAACCACGGTTGACGCCATCTCGCCCGCCCTCGGGCGGGCGCGGATTGAAACCCGATGGACTCCTCCACCGCGCCCTGAACGCCCTCGTCGCCCGCCCTCGGGCGGGCGCGGATTGAAACCCATCGAGTCAGCGTCTGCGTAAACGTCGGCTCGCTCGCCCGCCCTCGGGCGGGCGCGGATGGAAACAATGGATCAGCAACGGATGGCAGCACTTGGACCCTTCGCCCGCCCTCGGGCGGGCGCGGATTGAAACACCGGGTGAGCGGCGGACAGATCCAAGTGCATTGGTCGCCCGCCCTCGGGCGGGCGCGGATTGAAACTTTCGTGGCTCGTCGCCGAACTGCTTGGACACGCTTCGCCCGCCCTCGGGCGGGCGCGGATTGAAACCGTTTCAAGTTCCCTGGCTGCTTTTACGCCGGCTCTCGCCCGCCCTCGGGCGGGCGCGGATTGAAACACGTTGATGCCGTTGGCGTGAGTGTGGATCGGCGTTCGCCCGCCCTCGGGCGGGCGCGGATTGAAACTTCCGCGAACTGGTTTTTATCGCCGGCACCCAGGTGTCGCCCGCCCTCGGGCGGGCGCGGATTGAAACCGTGATTGCGGCACATCCAAGGATACAGCTCGCCGTCGCCCGCCCTCGGGCGGGCGCGGATTGAAACAATTTTCCGTCTTTGATAACGAGGAAAGCCCGCTTCTCGCCCGCCCTCGGGCGGGCGCGGATTGAAACACAGAGTTCGTTGATGCCGTTGGTCACGCCGGCGAGCTCGCCCGCCCTCGGGCGGGCGCGGATTGAAACCGCAGCCTCGAGGTCGTTGTCGGCGGCGTAGGCGGTCGCCCTCGGGCGGGCGCGGATGGAAATACGACAAGAGGCTTCCGTACCTTTTGGGAAGGGATTGAAACCTCCAGACGGCATCGGAGTTATCAACGCCGGATATCGTCCGCTTTTGTACTCTTAACGAAACAGCGTGTCGACTACCCCTGGCGCAAGTCCGGGAGCGGGCAGGGCGGCGAGGTCGAGTTGGCGCGGCGGGTTGCCGGGCAGACGGAGGTGGAAGTCGCCCGCACCGGTTTGGGCTTGGAACACAAAACGGACGTGTTCGCTCCCCTCGGGTTGGACGTATTCGGGTAGTTCGCCTTGGAGCGGGCCGCGTTCGAGAACGAGATTTTCCAGACGACGTTGTTGGCCATCGAGCATGACGGTTTCTTGGAACAGCTTGCGCAACGCGATCTTCTTTTTCGACTTGTTGTGAACGCGCAGGTCGAGAATCACGTATTCTTTTCCAGTGACGGCTTCGCCATCGCGCGTGAGTTTGCCGAGCCGCCACGTTTGAAAGACGACCATGGCCTCTCCGAGGGGGACCAACTGTTTGAAGCGGATAAAATCAGGTTCGAGAGCAAAGTCGATCTTGCCCACCAATGGATCCGTTGATGTGCCGTCCTGGCCGGCCACAATCGGGTCTTCCGGAAGCGGGTCGAGGCTAATTGCTGCGGGCACATAGGGGTCCTCCACCTCGGTGGTGCCGGTGCTTTCCCATGCCAGATTGAACATACCTTGCTTTACGCTGTATACGAGTCCGAAGCCGATCGCGGCCAGCAAGCCCAAGGCGAGTAACCATGGCAAGAAACCACGCCGTGTCCCGCTCTTCGCTTTTGATTTGTTGCCACGAACTTCACGGAAGACCGAGGGTTGCGCCTCGATCTCGTCCTCGATCTCATCGTCAAGCGTTGCGTCGTCCAAATCTGGCTTGGTCGGCTGGCGAATCGCGACGGGACGGGAAACCGAATCGGGGCGAATCAATGCGCGCGACGGGTCCGATGGTTGAACCGCTTGAGTGCTTTGCGGCGGCGGAGGTTTGGGCGGGTTTAACGACGGAATGATCACCGCAGGAGCGATGGGAGCGCTAGCCGCCACTGGAGCGCTTGCCACGGCGGGGGGG
>Ga0079203_1000864_pt1 | contig 23408 bp, 17 predicted proteins | sample PorBlaMBantryBay_FD_68602 | JGI IMG/M metagenome (GOLD analysis project Ga0079203, IMG submission 68602) | Marine algae microbial communities from Bantry Bay - Bantry Bay, Ireland | ecosystem: Host-associated > Algae > Red algae > Blade | place: Bantry Bay, Ireland
CATAGATTAGACTGGAGTATATCTTTTACTAAGAAAAAGAAAAAGTATGAGCGTACATGGATAATTAGTTTCTATAATACTTATTACAGAAAGAATCCATTTTACTTAGACTTAGAATCTGTACCTGTCTCCTCTGAAACTCCTGATGAATTTGGAGAAAATTTCTCAGGCGTTACCAATGTAGTTAGAGAAAAGAGTCTCATACCTATCATTCCATCATTTAGTTACAATATCAAATTCTAAAAACAAAAATATTAGTCACTCTAAAATAAAGTAGACATGCAAAAATATAAAGTAAATATAAGCCTTCTAATTGCAGTAATAATGATAACCCTATCATCATGTGAGATAGAAGACAGAGTCATAGAACTGCCAGAACATGACAGTAGATTAGTACTTAATGCTCAGATCTATCAGGCAGACACAACTATGAACATTATTCTCACAGAAAGCATGGGAATAACAGACACTTTCTTAAGAACAGAAAATATAGAACTTAGAAATAGCAGTAAAATAACCTTATTCACGCCTGACGAAGGTGCAATAGACGGATATATATATAAAGAACCTAACCTCTCTGAGAATGTAAAAACACCATTCTGGAAGTTTGACTATAATAATTTCTTAGAAGGAGAGACTTACGTAATAGAAGCTGAAGCAGATGGATATGATCAGGTAAGATCAGAAGTGACAATACCTATGCCAGCTAATCTTGTAGACGTCGAAGTAAACTTGCAAGAAGCCGATGAGACAAGATTTTTCACCAGAGATAGATTCGAGATTACAATCGATGACCCTGCTGGAGAAGAGAACTATTACCTTATAGAAGCGACACGAGAGATAGAAGATAATGGTTTCTTCTTCACAAGAAGATATAGATTCTATGATAGTCCTGAGAACCCTATCGATGAAAGCTTCTTAGAAAATAGAATATCGGTACTCAGTGATAAGAACTTTAATGGTACAGAATATTCATTTGTAGCATATGGAGAAAGAGGTTCTCAACGTTTTTCAGAAATAAAGTTTAACATCTATCAGATTACGAAAGAAGCTTATGAGTATCAGCTCGCTTTTGAAAAAGCTAATACAGATAGTCCGTTTGCAGAACCTGTTACATTTCCTAATAATATAGAAGCAGGTTATGGTATATTTTCTATCACCAGTAAGCCTGCCATTAAGATTATACAGATTTAATTCCATTTTATAAATAACTTATTAAAAACTAAAATCATGAAAAATACATTTTTTCTATTAGCATTCGTATGCACAGTGATGATTACAATTACATCATGCTCAGAAGAAACTTTCGGAATTCAGTATGAATTAGTTTCGCCAGAAGATCTAACATTTGCACCAGAAGATGTGGCTACATTCACTATAGAAGTAAGCAACGAATCCGGCATCGATCAGATTAATGTATCGGAGCAAACCATCCCTTATTCTTTATCTACATTATACAGACCAGTAGAAACTGATATAGAATTAACATTCGCTGTAGAGATTCCTAAAACTCAAGAAAACGGATCAGAACTATCTATCTCAGTGAGTATAATAGATACGGAAGGAAATATTTTGGAAAAAACCATTGAAGTATCAATAGAAGAGTAAGAAGAAATCTAAATTAAATTCATATCAAATTATTAATCCAATTTAAACACATATAATTAAAAATAAACCTATGAAAAATATAATAAATTTATTTATCTCAATGACATTCATTACACTATTTTTCGCATCATGCTCTGATGACTTTGAGGGCATTAAGTTTGACCTAAGATCACCAGATAACTTGGTTTTGTCTCCAGGTGAGACAGCTACATTTCAGTTTGATGTAAGTGATGATACAGGTATTGCTGAGCTAAGCATTATGGAACCAAGTCTCGGTATTAATATGGAGGAACTATATACGCCCTCTCAGCCAGAGATTAATTATACTTTCACTGTAGAGATCCCAGAAGATCAAGAAGTAGGATCTCAGATCACCATAGATGTAGAGATCGTAGATGAGGATAATAATGAACTATTAGAGCAAATTAAAATTTCGATAGAAGAGTAATCGGATAGCCGCAATATTTAATAATACAGAAGCTTCGATCATGGAAATGATCGGAGCTTTTTTCTATACTCACTTTTCTAAATATTAATTTTTAACGCAGAGATTGGCTAATTCTATTAAAATATCTCCGACATTCTAATGTTTAAATGGTATTAGTGAGTGTACATCCTGCAGGTGCAACTGAGCAGACACATGTGCTGCATCATATTTAAGTACATTAGAGAATGCATCCACTGCAGCGCTATAATTAGATAACCCCATCTCTCCAAGACCTATCAGAAAGTGGCAGTGTATTCGATTTCTCAGATCTAAATCATCATCCCATATTAACAAGTCAGGTAAGGATATGGCGAAATAATCGATGCTAATTTCATCATCCATATGAGACACACCGTATACCTTCAAATCATTAAAAATCTGAGCAGCCTCATCTTCTTTTCCCAATCTCATAAGTGCTAATCCCTGATAAAATATCTTCTCTGGCTTCTGATCATTGTAGAACATTGCAGCTCCCAATTGCCTAAGACCATGGGATGCTTGATTCCAGAAAGTTATTGCAGATGCATTATCTCCTGATAGAAAAAATGCCTCACCGATCCAGTAATCTATATCGTTCTCTTGCGTCCCATAAAGCTTACCTTCACCCAGATTTTCCGGATAATTCTTAGCACTTACGAGTAATTCTATAGCTTTCTGATATTGTGATTTTCTGATAAGAGACTTAGCCAATTCTACCTTAGCTGTGACATAGTGATATGAAACCTTACCTTCGCCGCCCTCCCAAGGATGGAACTGTCTCTGTTCTAATAATCCCAGAGCAATCTGATGTTTACCGCATAGATTGTATAATGCTGCACGCTCCAGATATAAGTCATCTCTAAGATCTACCAGTTTCGGATACTTTTCTAAGTGATCTAATCGATCGATAATAGAATAGTTTAGTTTCTTGTACATTTGATCTAACTCCATCAGTACACGAGGACTTTCGTTATCCAGAGACAACGCCTTACTTAGATGCTCGACTGCCAGATCTTGCTGACTCCTTTTGTTGTAATATAGCAGTGATATATTTCTGTGACATATGGGATTATCATTATCTATACTTAGAGAAGCTTCCCAGTTACTATGAGCAAGATCATATTGTCTGGCATGATACCAGAAGTTACCGATATAGTACCGAGCCTTAGCATCTCTAACATCAGTTGTTATTGCGTCCTGCAATGCGATTACCTCTTCTAATCGATTAGGAAAGCAATAATCCATAGGCATTAATTGTGCTTTTGATAGTGCAGCCATTGAAGCTTTGCTATCCCCTATTGCAACATAGTAACTGGCTAATAGGTAATAGATCATCGGATATACTGCTTTCTTGTCTTTCGCATATAGTTCCAGCAAGTTAATGGCATTCTGGTATTGGTGTGAGTCGGCATAGCTTATCGCATACTCGATATAATTATGTGGATTGTCTCTGAGTAATTCTTGGAACGAAATGAGAACATCCGTATTACCTGTAAGGAGATATCTTTCATATATAATCCCAAAGTTAAATCGGTCTATCTCCAATGAGTCTTCTATGAGTTTCTCAGCTTTAGTACGTTGATCTGTTAATCTGAGAATTATAGCCTTGAGATGTCTTGCTTTGTGATTATGCCAGTTCTTAATCAGTGCCTTATTCACTAACTCTAATGCTTTATAATAATCACCTCGGCCACAATCTATTTGTGATAGATGGAAGTAAGCCGCATCTTGCCATGCACTGTTCCAGCTTGATTTAAAAAATGCCTGATATGCTTCCTCATTTCTATTAAGGAATAACAATGTCAGTCCCTTATTAAAGTAAGGTTCTCCGTAGTAAGGGTTAGGATTCTTATCTGTCAATGTCGTTATAGCAGTATCAAAATAAGCTAATGCTCGCTTGAATAATCCTCTCTTAATGCACCAATCTCCCATCGCATTATTAGCTCGTATATCAGTAGGTTGCCTCGCTAACGCTTCCAGATAATAATCAGTCGGATCGTAAGTCGCATGTCTGTATTGTTCTAAGTGTAAGCCTCGCAGGAAGAGCTCTTCTACACTTTTGATCTCTGATGGCAACTGAGCTGGCTTAGCAGGTTCTGGTATAGGATTTTGCTTAGGATGCGAGGGTGACCATGACACTAGCAGTACATCCTTGCTATCCTTCACTGAGACTTCCAGATTATTAAAATTTGATGAACCTAGTGGTATTGTACGCTCATAGGATATAGAAGGGCTAAGGTCCATCTTGTCATCTATAAGTATATTATTATTTTCAGAAAGTATGATCTTACAACCATCATATTGAGCGGTGACGTAGACTTTTACGATCACTTGATCTTCTATTAATTCCAAATTGACGAGTGCTTCTTTCGTTGCATTTTTGACCATACCCACATCACTATATGGCATGAAGTATTGCTTAAATTGTTTCTCTTCATAAGGATGCATCCATGAGAAATCAGGCTGATTATCTGTATAGACACCACACATCAGTTCTATGTATGGGCCATCAGCATCTGTGAGATTACGATCCCATGCATGGCCAAATGCGCCATTGCCCCATGTCCATTGCTTCTTCCCTGGAGAAACATGATGATCTGCGACATGCAATAATCCTCCTTGCGTATCATGCTCATATCCTCCGACAAAATCATAGTCAGAAGTAATTGCCATGTAGGAAGTCGGAACTGGAATATTTCTATATCGAGAGATATCGGTCCCAGGTGCATAGTTAACCTTATAATACTCACCTACCGCTATCGGGAATTCTGATACATCTCGCTTACCATGATCAAAGACAGCATTGACATCAGGAGGAAACACTGACTGATAATGGTCATTAACTTTGACGGCAGGATTAGCCCACCATAGGAATGTCTGTGGATGTGGCGTTCTATTATACAAGCGGACTTCTATCTCTAAGTACGCCTTATCAGGATACAATCGGAATCCCGCCATCCCTTTAGTACGGAACATACGTTCTACCTCGCTGACCCATACGGTGATGCTGCCATCATCATGCGTTTCTATACTGGAATCTATAGGATCATAGGTACTAGGCCTATGATGCTGAGGCCAGTTAAATTCTATCCCACCTGATATCCATGGACCTGTGAGACCTACTAAGGCTGGTTTAATCACATGATTATAATAGACGAAGTGTCTTTCTTTAATCTTATCATATGCCATCTGTATTCTACCACCTAATGATGGCATAATCATTAGCTTGATATAGTCATTCTCTATGTAGATGACATCCCACTCTTTATCTATCTTATCATCGCTAATACTCTCTATCACAGGATGTGGATATACACTACCACTACTTCCCTGGTATACACGTTTTTCTAAAAATACAGGATACTTCTCTGCTTCTCCGACCTCATAAGTGGGTATAATTACTTTGGCTCTGTGTGCTGTTACTGGATTCATATTGGTTTCTCTATTTACTTCAATTCTATACCATAGCTGATGTGGTGTACTGATCCTGGATCTATATGTAACAAGCCTATCCCATTGTTAATAGCATTAGGAGCGCAGGTCATAGGCTCTATGGCTATACTCATTCGATCAGGAGGTATATATAACTGGACATAGTTGTACTTACCTGTAGATGTATCTTGCCATACTTCTATTTTTAAATTTTTGACTCGATCATATATGATAGTGCTACTCTTAGGCTCATGGCCTGTAATTACAAAGCAATGGTTAAGCTTTTGCTCTCCGATCAGCTGCTGGGATACATATTCTTGCATCGGCATTATTTCACCGGTAGGTATGTTCTTATCATTGACACATATGTATTCCTCAGATGGGATTTTTAATTCTAATTGGTCTACTCGATTGCCTGTGCTAATGTAAGGATGCCAGCCATCTCCATAAGGCATAGTTCGATCGCTAAGATTATGTATTAAGGTCTCTACTGTGAGCCCATTCACACCTAACTTATAGATAACATGTAGCTTATAAGAAAATGGATAGCTCTGATCATTATCATCAACATCTCTTTCGTAGGATAAAGTGACGGATCCATGATCCTTAGTAACTTCTTGATTGATTATCTCAAAGTTTTTATTATAAACTAATCCGTGAAGACTGTTGTCGAGACCAGGATCATTAAGAGGTAGCTGATATGTAATTCCTTCTAAAGAATATTGTCCCTTAGAAACTCGATTAGGGAATGGAAATAATTTCAATCCATTATAATAAGGTATCGAACGATTGACAAAGTGACTGTAATTAACAGCGCCTGAAATCAAGTCATAATTCTTACCATCCTTTTCTAAAGAAAGGCCATTAAGTGCTGCACCGTACTCTGGTATTAAGCTAACATATTCTCCATTAGTCTGATTGCTTATGATGACCTCTTCTAATTCGCCAAATTTTTTTAGCTTAATACCATACATGTAGTAAGATTAATTAAATTATGAAACTATATGTACATAGCACATATTAAAAAAGTGAAATTAATAGTCCTATATATGGTTTACCTCTTAGAATTGAGCTTGTTAAGTTAAAAAATCGAATTTATACATGTTAATGCAAGATTTTAAAGTGATTCAGATATCAAAAAGATGAATAATATGTTCGGGATAGAACATTACATCGTTTTGTAGGTTTTAGCATAGTATGATTTAATTACATTTGTTCAAAAATTTAGAAACAATGAAAAATATTCTTTTTATCGCCTTATTATTTACTGGTTTCACAATGAATGGCCAGATTGAAACTCCTTCTGCAAGCCCATCATGTAAAGTAGAGCAGTCAGTAGGATTGACAACCATTAACATAGAATACTCACGTCCAAGCGTGAAGGATAGAACGATCTTTGCAGCAGATGGTCTTGTCCCTTATGGTAAAGTATGGAGAACAGGAGCTAATCAAGCTACTAAAATCTCATTCTCTACTGATGTTATGATTAATGGAAATAAAGTTAGTGCTGGAAGCTATGCTGTACTATCTAAGCCATCAGCTACTAATTGGGATGTACACTTCTACACTTATGATAAGTCAAGCTTCAGCTCTTACCTAGAAAAAGAGCCTGTGTTAGTTGCTAAAGCAACTCCTAAAATGGCAAAAATGAGTCAAGAGTCATTTTCTATTTCTGTAGAGAACTTAAGGGATGATAGTGCCGACTTAGTATTTGCTTGGGCTAAGACAAGAGCAGCTCTAAAGCTTACTATGAAAGTAGATGAAGCAGTAATGGCAAGTATCGACAAAGTAATGAATGGTCCTACAAAGGGAGATTATTACACAGCTGCAAGTTATTATCATACTTCTGGAAAAGATCTGAACAAAGCACTCAGTATGATCGAAAAAGCAACTGATGGTGATGATAAGAAGTACTGGCAAGTGAGAAGAAAAGCACTTATTCTTGCGGATTTAGGAAAGACTAAAGAGGCAGTAGCAGCAGCTGAAATGTCTATGAGTCTTGCTAAGACAGCAGGAAATGATGACTATGTAAGAATGAATGAAAAATCCATCAAAGAGTGGGGAATGAAGAAAAAATAGTCTAAGACTATTCTGAAATTATATTCTATAGAGGGATTGTGGCTTGTGCTGCAATCCTTTTTTTATGTCAAATATGAGAAGCCATAGACTGCAGTAGAAAAGTACAACCCAGTTTTCTGAATTATACTATTATATAATTAACATTTTAAGATGTGGTGTAAATATTCTGAATTGAATTTGTTATGATTCAGGCATGAGCAAAAGTTTTCATTGTAGATGAATTAAGCATTGATGTACTTTCTGTCTCTACAGATTTACAAAGAAGGGATTACAATTTGTACATAAAAGACGACATTTGTGTGATGAAATTTGGCTACAATCTTGCTGTATAAATCTATTGGATAAATGCAAAAATTTAGCTGTACTTATAAAGTTTAGCTTCCATAGACCTGAGCCACAAAATCAGCAACACATGCTGGCTTATCTTGTCCTTCTATCTCAAATATGATATTGAGAACATACCGATACCCATTCACAATTTCCTTACAATCTGTCAATGTCATCCTTCCTCTCACTCTGGAGTCAACAGGTGTAGGACTCATGAATCTCACCTTGTTAAGTCCATAATTAACGCCCATCACTACACCACCTATAGACATACAATCGTAAGCAAATCGAGAAGCATACGATAGCAACATAAATCCATGAGCCACTGGCTTTCCGTACGGTGATTCCTTTAGACACCTCTCCGGATCTATATGAATCCATTGATCATCTTTTGTAAGCTTTGCAAACGAATTAATATCTTTTTGGGAAATAGATATCCAATCTGTTAATCCAATTTCTTTTCCTATAAAATCACTAAGATCAGAAAGATGTGGAACCGTAGTAGAAAATGGTTCAATTGAACTCATAGCTAATATTTATTATTACACTAAGATACTTGCATATTCAAAGATTTGTAGAATACTAAGCTTTATCTATCTTCATCGTTCACTATATAAGATTAGACTATGTACGATAAGCTATTAGCACCATTAGATTTGGGATTTACGACATTGAAAAACCGAGTTTTAATGGGATCTATGCATACTATGCTCGAAGAAATACCTGGAGGTAATGAGATGGCGGCGGTATTCTATGCGGAAAGAGCTAAAGGGCAAGTAGGCTTAATAGTCACAGGAGGTATATCTCCCAATAAGGAAGGTGTAGTCGCTACAGGTGGTGCCTGTATGATGACAGAAGACGATGCATCTCATCATAAGGTTATCACAAAGGCTGTACATGATAATGATGGCAAGATCTGTATGCAAATTTTACATACTGGTCGATATGCTTATGACAAGGGATTAGTCGCTCCCTCTCCTATCAAAGCACCCATCAACATGTTTACACCACGAGAGTTATCTCATGATGATATCATAAGTACGATAGCTGATTATGTACAGTCTGCTAAGATGGCTCAGTTAGCTGGATATGATGGCGTAGAGGTGATGGGCTCAGAAGGATATTTGATTAATCAATTCATCGTAACACATACAAATAAGAGAACGGATGATTGGGGAGGTAGCTATGAAAATAGAATCAAGTTTCCGATCCAAATAGTGGAAGGTATAAGAAAAGCGTTAGGTGAGAATTTTATAATTATCTATAGATTATCTATGCTGGATCTTGTGGAAGATGGAAGCACTTGGGAAGAGGTCGTCCAACTGGCAAAAGCAATCGAGAAAGCTGGCGCTACGATTATTAATACTGGCATCGGCTGGCACGAAGCACGTGTTCCTACGATAGGTTCTGTCGTACCCAGAGGAGGATTCGCATGGGTGACTAAAAGATTGATGGGAGAGGTTAATATTCCTCTAATTGCTACTAATAGAATCAATACACCTGAGATAGCGGAGAAAATACTGTCGGAAGGATGTGCAGACATGGTATCTATGGCGAGACCATTCTTAGCAGATTCTCAGTTTGTCATAAAAGCAATGGAGAATAAGTCTCACGAGATTAATACTTGCATTGCTTGTAATCAAGCTTGCCTCGACAATACTTTCAACATGAAGCGATGCTCGTGTATAGTAAATCCAAGAGCTTGCCATGAGACTGAATTAAATTATAAGCCCGCTACTACAATTAAAAACATTGCTGTAATAGGCGGTGGCCCTGCAGGTATGGCCGCAGCAAGTATAGCAGCAGAACGAGGCCATCTCGTACGATTATATGAGGCCAGTGATCGCTTGGGGGGACAATTTAATATGGCGATGATTATACCGGGCAAAGAGGATTATGCAGAGACTATAAGATACTATAATGTGATGATGGAGAAGCACAATGTACAAGTCCATCTTAATACGAAAGCCACTCCAGAATTGCTCAATAAAGAAAACTATGATGAGATTATTATAGCTACAGGTGTCAGTCCTCGGGAGTTAGATTTCGAAGGCAATGACCATCCTGCAGTGCTCAGTTATAGAGAGGTGCTATGGGATAAGAAACCAGTTGGGAAAAGTGTTGCTATCGTTGGAGCTGGTGGAATCGGATTTGACGTAGCAGAATATCTTGCACATGAGCCGAATCATATAATCGATACACCTGCCTATATGAAAGAATGGGGAGTCGATATGACATATCAGAAAGCTGGAGCAACAACCGTTGCAGTCGATACACCTTCGCCCAGAACGATACATCTCATGAAAAGATCTTCAGGCAAGCATGGTAAAAACTTAGGTAGAACAACTGGTTGGATACATCGAGCTTCACTCAAGAAAAAGAATGTACAACATCACTCGCAATGTGAATATATCAAGATGTCAGACGACGGTTTTTTAGTGAAGATTAATGGCAAGGATCAATTACTTCAAGTCGATAACGTAGTGATATGTGCTGGCCAAGAAGTCTATGAAGAATTATCAGCTAAGCTCACATTAGATAGGAGCAATATACATATTATAGGAGGTGCAAAAAATGCTGATCAATTAGATGCTAAAAGAGCCATTAAGGAAGCGGCTTACTTGGTTGCAGGATTGTAGAATAAAATATTTATCAGAGTCTACAACATACAGAAAAATTTAGTCATCTACTATATTACGATATTTGATAACAAATTAATGTCAATGTATCAACTATGAAAAAGTGGTTCTTTAGGCTCATCATCTTATTGATAATTGCTTTGATAGCAGTTTTTGCATTTTACGTCTATCCGAAGTTGCCTATCATTAATGCTTATGCTGCAAAGCGAGCATGTTCTTCGACTTTTGTTTCTAATCGTACATTAGAATCAGTACAAAAGGAAGATTTAGGAGAGTTTCCGCAGAACCTTGCTACTGTAAATGTCTTAGAAGACAAAGGCATCGTGGAAGCCAAGAGTTTTGGCTTATCAAAGGTGAGATCAATCTATCGACAAGGCCTCGGTTGTAAAGTGGTTATAGGTATAGACGATACTCCACAAGTAAGCCTTAATAATGAAGGATCTGTATTATCTAATACGGATACATTGTACTGGCCTTATGGTGTAAAAGAACATTCGCAAAAATCAGAAGGTATAGATTACAACAAATTAGATGAGGCTTTTCGATTGGCTTTTGACAAGACGGATAGTTGGGTAAAGAAAACAAGGGCACTACTGGTCATGCAAAATGGACAATTACTCAAAGAAGAGTACTTAAGCCCATACAATAGAGAAACGCCTTTCTTAGGATGGTCGATGACTAAAAGTGTCGAAAATATTCTCGTAGGTATATTAGTCAAAGAAGGAAAATTAGACATACAGAAAAGTAACCTGTTCGCTAAATGGCAAAATGATGAAAGGAAAAACATAAAACTTGATAATCTACTCAAAATGAACAGTGGCCTATCATGGAATGAAGAATACGGTACTATATCTCAAGTAACAGAAATGTTATTCTTAGAAGAATCAGCAGGAGCTTATGCCATACAATCTCCCTATCTATCCCCACCAGGTGAAGTATGGAATTACTCCAGTGGCTCTAGCAATATCATCAATCAACTGATTAAAGAATCTTTTGAAAGTGAGGAAGATTATTTACTATTCCCTTACGAGAAATTGTTTCATAAGTTAGATATTAAGTCAGCACAATTAGAAACAGATGAGCGAGGTGACTATGTTTTGTCATCATTTATGTATGCGACAGCAAGAGACTGGGCTAAGCTAGGACAGCTTATGCTTAATGATGGTGTATGGCTACAAGACACGATCATAACTAAAGATTGGGTAGAATACTCTTTCTCAGAAACGCCACATTCAGAAGGTCGATACGGTGCACATATGTGGCGTAATGGTATACCTAAAGAATATCCTTCTTGCCCAGATGATACTTACAAGTTCAGTGGTTACGAAGGGCAATATGTTATTATGATACCTTCATTAGATTTGGTGGTTGTCAGGTTGGGATTGAGTAAAGGACCGCCTTTTGATATGAATGGGGTTATGGAGTTGATTGTGGAGTCTGTTGTTAAGTAGGGCGAATCCACTGTTTTATTGGATTTCTATAATTGAGAATATGAGGGGCGAATCACGGATTAAGTGGGTTACTCTTTATTGTGGAGAGACTAATACTGATATTGTTACGAAAGAGAGGGACTAATCACGGATTAACTGGATTACTCTGATGAAGAATTCGTGGGGCGAATCACGGATTATAATCTATAAATAGAATTACGACAGAATTGACATGTAAGGCTATTACAGAGATATTGCACACAAGAAATCCGCAAAACCGTAAAATCCCTTAATCAGTGCAATCCCTTGGTTCGGACAACTGCGCAGACTACTTTTTCTTATTCATATCCTTCACAGCCTTCTCTATACCATTCGGCGTAAGAGGATACATGTCTATAGCTTGCTTGATGACTTGTAATGTGAATGTGTGTCTCCAGTACTTCTCAGGCTCAGGATTAAGCCATACTGTTCTTTTGAATTTCTTCTTAATGCGATAGTAAGTTCTTAGGCTGTATTTATTCAGTTCATAAGGTGCCATGGAGGCATCCCCTATGATGAATACTCTGTACTCAGAATCTTTCTGAAGTAATCTGCTGACCTCTACGGCATCTCTTCTACTGGGGTCAGAATAGACCTTATCATAGATGGTATTATGAAAGTAGTACGTCTCCAAATCGTGAGCAAAGCGAGTTTTCATCTTCTTGAATAACTCTCTAATGGATACAATATATGGGTCCATAGAGTAACCGCCATTATCGATTAATAATATGACCTGTAGTTTTTGCTGGCTAATACTTTTTAACTCTGGGAGAAACAACCCGCCTCTTTTTAGACCATCTTGGATCGTCTTTTCTACATCTAATTGTTCATGGGCACTTTCTTCCATGATTCCCTTAAGAGATGCGAGAGCTGCGTCTACATTATTATCATTAAGAATAGAATCCATATCTACGGGGAAGTACTTACGGTCATTCATCACCATTCTCGCCATCTTACCACCTCCAGTACCTCCAACTCTGATACCATCGCGAGCCGCTCCACCATGACCATATGGCGAAATACCGCCTGTACCAATCCAGTGACTGCCACCAGAATGCTGCGTCTTCTGCTGCTCTGCTATTTTTTCCATTCTTTCGAGCAGTTCTTCTAATGACATATCTGAGTAGTCTGCCATTCTCTCCAAATGTTTTCGGGTAGCGTCTTGCGGATTATCTACCTCTCCATCTTTCATATTAGGATCATCATTATCCATGATTTCCCTACCAGATACGATTTCTTTTATATCATAGGTCGTAAGATGTACAGCATCTAAGAATCTGTCTACTAATAATTCATCTGAGAGATCTTCTGGATTATTCTGCCTTCTGATGTAGTCTTCCTTCCATGCACGGAATGTCTCAGATCTAAGTATAGCGTCATTAAGTCTTTTTCCATTAGCGATATCAATATTGAGAAAGTAGTCGTAGTAAGCTCTTGTATAAGGCCCTATATCTTCTGGATCTTGTACTATTATGGCTTTGAGGACATTGTATATGTCTCCGAGCGTCTTTACCAGATTTTTCTCCATCGCTTTCCTGAGAATAAGCAATGTACGTACATCGGCTTTCAGTTCATGTGATCTAAATGCTGCTGGGAGAGATTCTAACATTAATAATCAGAGTTAATTATGTGTAGACCTTCTGTTATAATCATCAGGATTCTGTAGTACCATTTGTTGTATTTTTTCTAGGTCAGATTGTGTTTTGACTAAGGCTCCGATACCTTCTAATTTCTCTATCTTAGCCACAGCCTCTTCTGTAGTGGACTGCTTGACATACTTAAGCCAATTAAGTAATTCTCTTGTTGTCGGTGCCCTTTCTAATCCGATATTTCTGAGATGGTAGAATACATCTAATGCTACATCTACTATCTTAGTATCTACCTTAGGATAGTGCTTGCCGACTATATCTCTCATAACATCTGCATCAGGGAAGTGAATATAGTGATAGATACATCTTCCCTTAAATGCAGTAGGCAACTCTTGCTCACGGTTAGACGTGATGACTATGGCTGGCATATTTTCCTCCGCTACTTCGATCACCTCACCGCTTTCTGGTAAGACTAATTTTCGATGACTTAGAGCATAGAGCAGGTCATTAGGAAACTCTCTGGGGGCTTTGTCTATCTCATCTATCAGAAGTACTGAGTGTGGTGACTGGAACGCCTGCACTGCTGGACCTTTTATAACATAATCTGACATAGACTCTGGGTTGCGACCTCCAGTAGAAAGCCTTGTACTAAGCCCCTTCTCTTCACGTTGTGCATTTAATATTTCGATCTGAGAATCTCTTAGATACTTCACATGATCAAATCTCGCCACAAACTGCTCCACATTACTCTTAGAACCAACTGGATATACGAATGTCTCTAAGTTATTATCTTTAGCATATTGCAATGGCAACTCTGTCTTACCAGTTCCAGGCTCCCCTTCTATAAGCAAGGGCATACTAAGAGTACGTGCCATATGGAATGCCTGTGCTAATTCTTTATCACATAAATAGGATTCTGATCCTGTCCAAAACGAGGTTTCCGCCATTACTGATTTTTATTACCTTAAAGATAGCGTTTTCGTAAACTAATATTTGAAAGATAATACGTAACAAAAGAATATATAGCTCGATTTGTAGTTAGCAGCTAATTTAGGATGGATATACAATTCGATTACATAACTTTTCCAATTATATTCTTAATTTAATATCATCTATTCATCTTACACATACTCTATGAGAATAATATCCTTTTACATCATCGTCTTAATTAGTTTTTCTGATCTGTATTGTCAGGATCCACTCGATCATATCAGTGCAATAGAATGGAGAGAAATAGGACCTTACAGAGGTGGAAGATCCTGTGCTGTAGCTGGTGTGAGAGGAAAAGATAATCTCTTTTACTTTGGAGCTACTGGTGGTGGCGTATGGAAGACGACTGATGGTGGTCGATCTTGGGGAAATATATCTGACGGTTACTTTGGTGGTTCAGTGGGTGCCATTGCAATATCAGAATCGGATAACAATGTCATATATGTCGGCGGAGGAGAAAAGACAGTCAGAGGTAATGTATCCTATGGATATGGCATATGGAAGACCGAAGATGGAGGAAAGTCGTGGGAGCAGAAAGGGCTCACTACCTCCAGACATATATCTCGCATCAGAATAGACCCTAATAATCATAACATATTATTTGCTGCTGTGATGGGTGACTTGTATAAAGATAGCAGTGAGAGGGGCATATACAAAAGCACAGATGGTGGAGACAATTGGAGAAAAGTCCTACATGCTAATGACAGCAGTGGCGCAGTAGATCTCATCATAGATCCTAATAACTCTCGCATTATGTATGCATCTACATGGACAGTCAGAAGAACACCTTACAGTCTCTCAAGCGGTGGTGAAGGATCATCCATATGGAAAAGTACAGACTCTGGGGACAATTGGAAAAACATATCTACACACAAAGGCTTACCCGAAGGAACTTGGGGCATCTCCGGGATCACAGTATCACCTGTAGACTCTGATAGACTATGGACAATCATAGAAAATAAAAAAGAAGGAGGTGTCTACAGATCAGACGACGGAGGAGAGACCTGGAAGCAAACAAATAGTAGCAGATCACTTAGACAACGTGCATGGTATTACACCAGAATATATGCGGATCCCCAAGATATCGATATCGTCTACGTTATGAATGTTTCTTACCATAAGTCAAAAGATGGAGGGAAGACATTTACCTCAGCAAGAGCGCCTCATGGAGATCACCATGACTTATGGATAGCACCTGAGAATCCTAAGCGTATGATCATAGGTGACGACGGAGGTGCACAAGTGACATATGATGCTGGACAGACATGGAGTACTTATTACAACCAACCGACAGCACAGTTCTACAGAGTGACGACTGATAATCATTTTCCATATAGAATATACGCAGCACAGCAAGATAATAGCACCATTAGAATAGCTCATAGAACATCTTCTTCTGAGATTAATGATTCTCACTATGAGTCTACTGCTGGTGGCGAATCAGCTCATATTGCCGTAGATCCACTTAATAATGAGATTGTATATGGAGGCAGCTACGGCGGATATCTCACTCGTATTGATCATGAGACAAGCAGTCGGAAAGCTATCAATATATGGCCAGACAACCCGATGGGTCACGGAGCAGAATCTATGAAATACAGATTCCAATGGAACTTTCCGATATTCTTCTCTCGACATAACCCTAAGAAATTGTACGCAGCTTCTAACCACCTACATGTAACCACAGATGAAGGCAATAGCTGGACAACTTTAAGTAATGACCTAACTCGAAATGATACCACTAAACTAAAATCCTCAGGTGGTCCGATCACTCAGGACAATACAAGTGTAGAATACTATTGTACAATATTCGCTGCTGACGAGTCACCAGTAGAGGAAGGAATTATCTGGGTAGGTTCTGATGATGGATTAGTACATGTGACTCGGGATGGTGGAGACAACTGGACAGATGTCACACCACCATCATTGCCAAAGTGGACAATGATTAACACGATAGAACCAAGCCCTCATAGCGCTGCAAGTTGTTACATAGCTGCTACATCTTATAAGTCTGGAGATTATACGCCTTATCTATATAAGACTGATAATTATGGAAAATCTTGGACTAAGATTACTAGCGGAATTCCGACTGAGCATTTCACCAGAGTAATAAGAACAGATCCTATGAGAGATGGATACTTATATGCAGGAACAGAAACAGGTGCCTATATAAGCAATGATGATGGGCAGAACTGGCAATCCTTACAACTCAATCTACCAATAGTCCCAATTACTGACATGACAATCAAAAACGACAACTTAATCGTAGCAACTCAAGGCAGAGGCTTATGGATGATAGATGACCTACAAGTGATCAGGCAAGCCATACAATCTGGAAAAACTGACAAAGCTATATTATATACTCCCACAACGTCATACCGAATGTCAGGTAGACAAAATAAAAAAGTCAAAGGTGCAGGCATGAATCATCCAGGAGGTGTCAGCAGTTATTATTACCTACCTGAGTATGATGAAAAGAAAGACACTATCGATATCACCTATCTAACAGAAGCAGGTGATACCATTAGGTCGTACAGCACTCATTCGACTGATAAGTCCACCAAACTGAAAGACATAAAAGTGGGCTCTAATAAGCATCATTGGAATATGAAATATGGCAATGCAAAGGGATTCGATGGAATGATACTATGGTGGGGATCCATGAGTGGAGCTACCATCATCCCAGGTGACTACACCGTAAGTCTCTCTGTGAATGAAGAAGAACAAAGTCAGCCCTTTTCTATAATAGGTGATCCAAGACTAAATATATCGGATCAGGATTATAAATCACAGAATACTTATATCAATTCTATAAATGATAAAGTCACCCAAGCTCACGAAGCTATTATAGAAATGAGAAGTTTAAAAAGGCAATTAGCAGACTTCAAAAAATCACACACAGATAGCACAGTAAATGAAAAGATAACAGAGATCGACTCTACCCTTTCTCATATAGAAAAAACACTATACCAGACTAAGAACAAGAGCAATCAGGATCCTCTTAATTTCCCGATAAGACTGACTAATAAGCTTGCACATCTTAACTCATTAGCTCAGATCGGAGATGGAAGACCAGCACAACAAATGTATAGTGTCAGAGATGAACTGATAGAAAAAATAGATGTACAATTAGACAACTATAAACTTATAAAAGATAAAAACATCAGTGAACTAAATGCACTAATCAAGAGTCAGATAAAAGACTTTATAAAAATTCCAGAAAGTAAATGATGAGAATTTTTATTTTAGCTATCATAAGTTTACTCATTATCAGTAGCTGTAGTAAGTTAGACACGGATATCAATTACGAATCATGTGATGATATAAGTGATATAGAAAACTATCTCCAGGAACTAATAGATAAGAGAGACTATATCACTCGCTATGAAGAAAATACGAAGCGGCTATCTATTTATTTTAACAATGCAGAAAGTATTTCTATTCCTTTAGAATGTATTAGTTCTTATAACATTATTAATGATGATAATTTTGTTTTAGAATTTTCAGAAAATACACTTCTGAAAATTCCTTATCTGTCATTTAGAATGACGCAAATGGTCTATAACCCATCAGGTCATACTCCACTATCTGCAAAGCTTACCATTATGACTGACTTACCTGGTAGTGGTATTATTAGCATCAATAATAAGATGACTGGAGAGAAAGAAATACTAAAAGAATACACTGACATGACCACAGATCATAGTTACCCGATATTAGGATTATACTATGATCATCTCAATATTGTGACATTAGATTACTACGTAGATGGCCAACTCGCTTTCTCTGAGGATTATGAAATACAGACACCAGCGCAGCCGGATTACTTTCCTGAGATTGTCATAGCTCATATAGAAAAAGAAAGAATGGAACCAGGTATGAATTTTATATCATATCTAAGTAAGGAAAATCCCAATATACCATTCATGGTAGATACAGATGGTGAGATACGCTATGTGTTAGATTTCTCTGCAGACCAAGAACTTAACAGGCTTAATTATGACGTGGGTATGGAGCGATTACAAAACGGTAACTTCTACTTCGGAGCATGGACGACGGAGAATCTATATGAAGTAGATGTACTCGGTTACATTGTCAATAAATGGACAATTCCTGGATACAAATTTCATCATAATATCCAAGAAAAAGAAGATGGCAACTTCCTATTAACTGCTGATAAGTTAGGTAGCACACATCTTAACGGCAACTCCACTAAAGAAGATTATATCTTAGAAATAGATAGGACTTCCGGAATGATTATCAATGAGTGGGACCTCAAAGAATCATTAGATGAGTACAGAGATGTACAAAGTGTAAATTTATCAGCTGCTACTATCGACTGGGCACATGCTAACGCTGTTATACATGATCCGTCAGATAACACAATTATCGTCTCATGTCGTAAGCAAGGCATTGTCAAATTGACTCAGGATAATGAAGTCGTGTGGTTACTTAACAATCACTTCAGTTATGGAAGCAACCGACGAGGTCAGGACATGCAGGATTACCTACTGACTCCATTAGATGGTAATGGTGTCATGATAGATGATAGCTTAGTACTTAATGGTCTAAAGAATCATCTTGATTTTGAGTGGAACTGGTTTCAGCATGCTCCATTCTTGATGGATGACGGCACCTTGTTTTGTTTTGATAATGGAGATAAGCGCAATTACAACTTTAGAGATGTATATAGTCGAGCAGTCGGATATAAGATCGATGCAAGCAATATGACTGTACAGCAAGTATGGGATTACGGTAAGGAAGGAGGCGTTAATACGTTCTCAAGAATCGTATCAGACGTAGATTATCACCCACAGAAAGACAATATACTTTTTGCACCAGGTGCAAGAGTAGATCACGAGAGTGGTACTGGAGGAGCAATTGTAGAGATAGACTACAGCACCAAAGAAGTAGTCTTCGAGATGCATTGTACAGCACCTAATATAGTATGGCATCGAGTAGAAAGGATGACATTGTATCCATAAAAATTAGATATCGAAGAAGTGATCTAAAAAGAGACAGTAGAGATGGAAATAAAGAAAGTTACATTACACCAGGTTAATATTCCGTTCCAATACGCCATTGCACACAATCTGAAATCAAGGTCTGAATCCTCATCTATAGTGATAGAGATAGAAACATATTCTGGATCTAAACATTATGGAGAAGGTACACCACGGTCATACGTCATCGATGAACCATCAGAATCTATTAAGAAGGTATTCGAACATTATATAGGCGACATCATCTCTACTAAGCTATATACAATAGAAGATATAAAAGCATATAGTGATAAGTTATCAGATGAGTTTCTCTTGCCTAGCTTATCATCCGCAATAGAGATTGCACGTCTAGATATGTACGGCATCGAGAATAAGTTAACATTACAGGATATCTTAAGTGATAAGCCCGTAGACCTTATGCCTTACTCAGGTGTCATCACCGTACATTCGGAAGCTGACTTGCTCAAGTATTTACACCTGATTAAAAGCTTAAAGTTAAAGCATATAAAAATCAAGGTAGGTACAGATAGAGACGAGCAGAATATTATTATTGCAAGAACAATCTTAGGAACTGACATAGACATCAGAATAGATGCTAATAGAGCTTGGACTTATGATGCGGCTGTGGATAATATACTGGCTCTGCAGAAGTACAATATCAGCTGTGTAGAAGAACCACTTACTGTACATGATATAGATCGGCTACCACAATTAGCCAAAGCTATAGGTATACCTATTATGTTAGACGAGTCAGCATTTAATATCACTCATGCTACAAAGTGGATCTCACAATTCGATCCTGACAAGCTTATTCTTAATCTTAAAATATCTAAATGTGGAGGTCCTCTTAGAGCCTCACAATTATATAATTATGCCCAGAAACATGACATCTCATGCCAACTCGGCTGTAACGTAGGAGAATCCGCTATCCTAAGCACTGTAGGAAGAATATTTGCTCAGACACATGCCCTGTCCTATCTCGAGGGCTCTTACTCTAAGTTTTTTATGAAAGACGACCTATCTACGCGACCCCTCGAGTTCCAGAAAGGCGGAATTGCTGAGCCAATTTTGCAACATGGAGTCGGCGTACATATTATAGAAAATAAAATGCAAGAATATTCTCAAGAAATAGCCACATATGTAAACTAATTTACTAAATTAGTCATAGATAGAATTTAACACTTTTTACATTATGGGGGATAGTCAAACAGCCATTGAACGGTTAGGGTCGTTCAAGGCAAGCTTTAATGAATATTCTGTGAATGCTCTATTCCAGAAATATGAAGATATAGGATTTATTTATCCTGAGAAGATGGCCATCATTAAGCCGTTTTTACAAAAAATCAAACACAACTGGCGTACACTTAAGTCTTCTAAGGAGGAACTGATGTGGATACTATGCATAGATCCTCCAGAAAATAATGACTTCGCCTCTGTAAGCGTCATAAAGCAAAGCAATTTCGGACTTCTTGCTCAGCACCTCGTATCTAACGGTAATCCATTTATGTCACTGCGCATAATGTTATACGCTCAGCATCGAGCAGAATACATATGTGATGAGAATGACGTCACTTCGAGTCAGAACTGGTTCAGACCCAATAATAGATATGCTTATAAAATATTTGCTTCTATCTCTAAGAAGTTAGGTCCTGACGTTTCGTGTATAAGGCATTATGAATATTTGCACCAACCACTTAAAAAGATTGCGAATTATACCAACACTGCTTACCTCACTGAAGAGATAGATACGCATGATGCAGAGCTTGAGGAGTTTGTAGAGGCACAATATGGAAAAGTATTTGTAAGAGCGGAAGAAATAGATAAGGAAGATATTACGCTAGAGAATATGGATACGCTTTACAAGCAGTATGACATGAGGAGATACAGAAGAATCCTAAAAATAAAAGATGTATCGACTAAGAAAGTTATCGCATGTGCCATAGCTAATAGATCTCCTATCGGACTTAATTTCAGCTTTATAGAAAATCGTTGCTACTACATTATAGATCAAAATTTACCTGAAAGAACTCACTTAGAAGTTTTATCACTACTAAATAGTCAACTAAAAGAGACCTATAATGATTTTGATCTGCAATGCATTCCTATTGTTACCGATACCAAGACATCCGCTTATCTGCAAATGATGGCAGCTAACTATATCAGAGTATACGTACAAAGCATATGGCTAAGAGAAGGGTTCTCTGCATGGTATGACCATATTGCATCATTTCTTGAAAAAATCGAAGCCAGAGAAAAGCGGACAGAAAAAGGTCAGAGGGCTTAATCCGGTTTAATTATGTTGTAAATATCTTTAAATATAAAGTTCTCATAATCACCTGTTGTTCGTTCGGCTTTTCCATCAGAATTAATAATCAAGAAAATGGGTACTACTTCTTTGTTAATCATCAGAGGATTCGTTTACTTCTTATCATATGCATTGGTTGGGCTTTTATCAAGTTCAATTATTTGTCTATCTCCATTTACATTATCAATTACTAATTTAGCCTTCTCGACTTGACCATATAATTTGTAGCTGACCTTAGGTTCTTTTGATTCTATAATATCTATGGGGACTGCATCTAAACGATCATTAGACTCTAACAATTTAATCCGTATAGGATAGTCAATACAAATCTTATCTGAAATCAAAGTAAACACATTCATGTCGGTATCAGACGTCAACCATGATGGGCGATCTTCAGTGAGTTCATAAGTAGGGTAAAATATCGTCATATCCCAGTAATCTTGTTCTTCAATACTATAAGACTTAAAAACTTCACTATCATTAATAAATAATTGAGGCTTTTGATTTCCACATCTACTGCTTACGTAATCACTCATATCTTGTAAATTATAGTAGGAAGTTTGGTCTATTGTCATAGGGTTAATGCCAGTTATTTCTTTAAGATAACCAGCCATACGAATATCGGTCTGCCCATCTTTCTTAATTGTTTGTGATTCGATGATGTGTCCATATCCACAATGAATCAAAAATTTGGCACTAGCATCACTGTTGATAATTTTAGCAATATTATTGGCTTGATTTAACTCTCTTTCTTTTCCATTCTTCTCATAGCCTATAATCGTATATCCAAGTTTTATTGCTTTTCGAATCATATTCCCAAATGCTGGTTCCTTTACATAAGTACCTGAGCAAGCTTTCATAAGTGGATAACCTCTTGACTGGATGGTTGTATCACCTAAATTATATTTGTTCAGTGGATAGTTCGTTAAGGCAGAATGTTGGTTACTTAGAATAGCTTCCAGAGCTAAGTATCTATAACCATGATCATAGAGTTCAGATAGGAGATCAGTTGTAAATTTCCTATGCTCTGGTCTATGATGAGATTCATTAATAATAAGGATTTGTTCATCTTTTGCTTCTGACAAAACATAAGTTTTAGCATCTTGGATTACATATGAATCTAATGATGCTATAACTAGCTCTGAAAGTTCGTTATCCACAAATACATCACGATCATAAAGTTCAGTATATGAACCGATAAAAGATAAGTCTCTTAAAACTCTTGACTTTCGAGCCTTTTCCAAATTTGATTCTGAGAGTATTTCACTTTTGCATAATCTCATCCAAAGTGTACCATTAAATCTCATGGAAAGTGTACCAGTAATTATTACGTAAAGTGTACCACTTTAGATAAGGGTAATGATTCTTAATTTCTTCGCATAAAAAATGCGGAGTAATGAGTAACACAAGAATCATCGATATGCAACAAAAGCAAATAATAAGACTCTACGATTTAGGTCACTCACAGCGAAGTATATCTCGTCAGTTAGGGATACATCGT
>Ga0079203_1000929_pt1 | contig 22595 bp, 21 predicted proteins | sample PorBlaMBantryBay_FD_68602 | JGI IMG/M metagenome (GOLD analysis project Ga0079203, IMG submission 68602) | Marine algae microbial communities from Bantry Bay - Bantry Bay, Ireland | ecosystem: Host-associated > Algae > Red algae > Blade | place: Bantry Bay, Ireland
ATAATTAATTTCTTTTATAAAATAATTACAATTAAATCCATCCAGAACTCGCTATATTTCTAGAACGCGATTACAAAATATAAAGTTCGCTTTAAGACACGAGCAATACAAATTTTGAAGAAAATTAATAGATGATTTTTTTAGACACAAATTTTAAGGATTTATACGGTTTGTAATACAATTTCTATTTAAAATAAAAATATAATCGTAAAATGCTTCTTTCTTTGGCCAAAGGGAAATGTTATTTTAAGTAAAAAAGGATATTTACAGAAAGTGTTAAGTGGCTTTAATTATTGATAAAAAAAAAAACAACTCCTCTTTCTTCAATTTCTAAAAAGAAATTAAATTCATTCTCCTCTTAAAATAAGTGGAGAACGCTTGAACGATAAACACAATCATAAAAACTCAACCCTAATAGTTAAAACAAGTTAATAACTGTCTAAAACTTCTAACTTGAGACTTCGGTCTTCTGTCTAAAAAAACTATCTTTACGACTTTCAAAAATTGAAACAAAACAACACAAAACTATGTCATTATCTGCATTAAATGCCATCTCACCAATAGATGGACGTTATAGAAATAAAGTTGAAGTATTAAGTAAGTACTTTAGTGAAGAAGCGCTCATAAAATATCGTGTTTTAGTAGAAATAGAATATTTTATTGCGCTTTGCGAACAACCGTTACCTCAACTTGAAAGTATCAATGCTTCCATTTTTGAAGATTTACGTAAAATATACAAAGACTTTTCTACCAAAGATGCACTCGCAATTAAAGAAATTGAAAGCGTAACAAACCACGATGTAAAAGCCGTTGAGTACTTTATTAAAAAAAAATTCGACACACTTGGTTTGGAGCAATATAAGGAGTTTATTCACTTCGGATTAACCTCTCAAGACATTAACAATACTGCAATTCCTTTAAGTATTAAAGAAGCAATGAATGACGTTTACGTACCTCAATATTTTGAAGTATTAAAACGCTTACAAGAACTATCTAGCGATTGGGCTACAATACCAATGTTAGCAAGAACACATGGTCAACCAGCCTCTCCAACACGTCTAGGAAAAGAAATTGAGGTATTTATAGTACGATTAAAAGAACAATTTAATTTATTGAATGATATACCAAGTGCTGCTAAGTTTGGTGGTGCAACTGGTAATTTTAATGCACACAAAGTTGCCTATCCAACTATAGATTGGCGCGCTTTTGGTGGTGATTTCGTGCAAGAAAAATTAGGTTTAGCGCATTCATTCCCAACAACACAGATTGAACATTACGACCACATGGCTGCGCTTTTTGATTGTTTAAAACGTATTAACACCATTATTATCGATTTAAATCGTGATGTTTGGACGTATGTATCTATGGATTATTTTAAACAGAAAATTAAAGCTGGAGAAGTAGGCAGTAGTGCCATGCCACATAAAGTAAACCCAATAGATTTTGAAAATTCTGAAGGTAATTTAGGTATTGCAAACGCCATTTTCGAGCATTTATCGGCAAAATTACCAATCTCACGTTTACAACGTGATTTAACAGATAGCACTGTTTTAAGAAACGTTGGTGTGCCTTTTGGACATACATTGATTGCTTTTAAATCGACCTTAAAAGGATTAAATAAATTATTGTTAAATGAACCTAAATTTGCTCAAGATTTAGAAAATAATTGGGCAGTTGTTGCAGAAGCAATTCAAACTATTTTGCGTCGTGAAACCTATCCAAATCCTTATGAAGCTTTAAAAGGTTTAACTAGAACTAACGAAGCGATTACGAAAACGTCTATTTCAAATTTTATAGATACTCTAGACGTTAGTGATGTTATTAAAATAGAATTAAAAGCGATTTCGCCCAGTAATTATACAGGGATATAATATGCTTAAAAAAATAATCACTGTATTTAAGTGGTGCTGTTATCATTGGTTTTTTTATTGCTGGAATTTGCAATTTGCTCAATAATTTAATTGTACAGATTATTTTAAAAGCATTGTTTCTATTAATTATTATCAATTTATTTGTGATAAAACCACTTTCTAGGAATTAAAAGATGCAAACATTAATAGATACGTTAAATAAAAAGGCTTATCTCTCGATAAGCCTTTTCTATTAAAATGTTATTGTTAATTATAGGTTATTCGTGGAAATAATTTATAAGCTTTTGTAGTTGACTTTCGTTTACGTCTGCATTTTGCATTTGGAATATTAATTGATACAATTTTTCTGGTTTCATATCATTTCCCAATACTCTAATTACCGCAAAACCAAGTTCGCTAGAGCTTGCTAATACTAAAAATTCATCTATGGTATCATCGTCACCAATGGTATTAATTCTAAATTTCATACCGCTATCACTAAACTCCATGAGCTCAGTATACCTTTTATCTTTAAAAATTGTTTTTACTTTTTCTAATTCTTGCGTATAGTTGTCTTTGGTAACATTTTTAGCTTTGTAAGCTAATATATTCACTTTTTTAAAAGATCTATACACTTCTTTTTGCGCTTCGCTTAAATTAACCTCAGAAATATCTAGCATTTTTGGAGATAAGTCTAAGGTTAAAAACTCAGGTAGATCTTGATGTGCTACAAAGTAGTTTTGTATAGAAGCTTCATCATTACAGCTTACTAAAGCGAGTGATAAAAATAGACCTAAACAAATAGTTTTTATAATTGGCTTCATTTAATTAATACTTTCTTATTTCTTATTTTTCTTGTCTAATTCTTTACCTCCTGGCAAATCGAAAGCATTAATAAGCTTAGAGATTTGGTTTAAATCTATATCTCCAACAAAAGAAACTAATACAGATTCCATACCTCTTTTATTTCCGTTTATAGAAATATTTGCATCTTTAGCAATAGCATCTAAACCATTAACAAACATTAAAAGCTCTGCTACATGGTCTTCATTTTTACCTTCTTTAACGTAAAATTTTATAACCACTCCATCATCTTTCATTTCCATTAATTCTTCAAGAGTACTAGAACGAGACCTTACCCATTTAGCAATATTAGCCGCGATGGTTTTATCGTCTGTCATTAAAGTTTTAAAACTGGTAATACTTTTTACCATATCCATAAACTCTTGTGCTTCTTTGTCTTCTGTTTCAATATTCATTTTTGCTAACATTTGAAACATTTTAGGTTTTATTGAAGCATACGTTACATTGTCGCTATCGCTATATTTTTCAAATATATCGTTTTGAGCCATTGCTGTTAATGGCATTAATAGTATTGCAAAAGCAAATACAATTAGAGACTTTTTTATCATTTTTAATTTATTTATTGTGTTCATTTTAATTTGTTTTTTATTAATATTTTTAAAAAAAATGTGATCGGGTTTTAAATTCTATTTTCGTTTTAATTTGTTTACGCTCGTTAGATTTTTTAAATGTATTATTGTTTTAAATTACCTACCTTTTAAATAAGCGATCCATGGGATTGGTTATTTCTTTTAAATAGTCAACTTGTGTGCCAGCTTTATTTATTTCGCCTAAATAACTCACCTGTGCTGCACCATGATTAAAGTGTTTAGACATTATAGCTAAAGCTACTTTTGCATTATTAATTTCTATTTTATCTGCATCTGTTAATGTTAATTCCTCTTTATTAGGAAGCCTAAAAACATAAAATGATACCATAAGAACAAAAAACGCTGCAATAGATAACCATTTAAAATTAAATTTATTTTTAGTCCCTAAATTATTAAAAAACGCTATTGACTTAGTAAACTGTTCTTTTTTGTTAGTGGAAAAATAGTTAAACATTGGTTTATACATTTCTAAATGTGGCGCTACAGTTTCGTTTAAAAAATAGTTTTTTAACTGCTGCTCTTCTTTTGGTGATGTCTCACCACTTTCATATTTTTTAAGTAATTTTTCTATATTATTTAACACCGTAATTATGGGTTTTAGTTAATTTTTCTCTTATTGTTTTTCTAGCTCTTGATAAAGTAACACGTATTGCTGTTTCATTAATATCAAGTATTTGAGCAATTTCTTTAAAATCGTACTGCTCTATATCTCTTAATTGCACAACTATTTTTTGTCGTTCTGGTAATGTTTCTATTATTTTGCCTACCCAATCCAAACTATCATTTAATTCTACTTCTTTTTGGAGCGATACACTGTGATCTTTATAATTGCTATGTACAATTTTTAAATTTTGTGCTTGCTTAGACTTTAATTTATCGAAACAAAAATTCTTTGTCATAGTCATGGAAAATGCTTCCACGTTTTTATAGTCTTTAATTTTTGTTTTATTTTTCCATAACTTTATTAAAACCTCCTGTGTTGCATCTTCGGCTTCTTCTCTGGAAACAAGTAATCTTTTTGCTAGTCTAAAAACTTTATCCTTAAAAGGTGTCACAATATTTAAAAACTCTAACTGTGTCATTTAGTTTGGTTGGTTTATGTTATTGTGACGAACAACTTTCTATTTTGTTACAATCTTTTTTCTATTTCAATAAAAGTAAGTACATTTAGGCTGAAAAAGAAAATTATAAAATTTATGAAAACTCTAAAATCTCTACTTACAATATTATTATTGTCTTTACTTTTTACAAGTTGCTTTGAAGATAAGGATGACAACCCAATAGTAACTTTAGATATCAATAATTTTGTTTATCGTGGTATGGATGCGTTTTATTTATACAGAGATCAAGTTGAAAAGCTTATTGAAGACAGAGCTAACGATCAAACATATTTAAATAGTTTTAATACACCCGAGGCATTATTTGAAAGCCTAATTTTCGACAGACAAAACACAGATAGATTTAGCAGAATAACAGACGATTACATTGCACTTGAGCAACAGTTTGATGGTATTTCTAAATCTAACGGCATGGAGTTTGGGCTACAACGCTACACTTCTGGTAGTGATGATATTTTTGGAATTGTAAGATTGGTATTACCAAATACAAGTGCAGAAGCGAACGGATTACAACGTGGCGATTTATTTAACGCAGTAAATGGCACGCAATTAACCGTTAGTAATTTTAGAAGTTTGTTAGGTCAAGATAACTTCGCTTTAAATCTTGCAAACTATAACACTAATGGCACAATTAATACAGATGATGACACTGTTGATCCAACAATAAATACCATCAACCTTTCAAGAATAGAATACACAGAGAATCCTGTATTTAAAACAGAAATTCTACAAGTAGAAGGTGAAAACGTTGGTTATTTAATGTATAACGGTTTTGTTGGTAATTTTGATAGCGCTCTAAACGCTGCATTTAGCGAATTTCAAGCTAATAATATACAGCATTTAGTACTAGATTTACGTTACAATCCTGGAGGTTCGGTAAATTCTGCAACGCTATTAGGTAGTTTAGTAACAGGACAATTTTCGGGTGATGTTTTTGCAAAACTACAATACAACAGCATACAGCAAAGTAATAATTTTGACTATACTTTTGTAAACAATTTTGAAAGCGGAACACTAAACAGTTTAAACCTTAATAAAGTTTATATTTTAGCTACAGGATCTTCTGCTTCTGCCAGCGAAATGGTTATTAACAGTTTAGACGCTTACATAGATGTTGTACATATTGGTTCTGAAACCGTTGGTAAATCTCAAGCCTCAATTACACTTTACGATTCTCCAAATTTTGGTAGAGCTAATGCAAATCCTAACCATACCTACGCTATGCAACCATTAGTTGCTATTACAGTAAACAAAGACAATACTCAAGTTCCTGCTCAAGGAATTGCTGCAGATATTGAAATTAACGAATCTATAAACAACTTTGGTGTTTTAGGAGACGAGAACGAACCACTTTTAGCAGAAGCTTTAGCACAAATTGCCGCAAACAGTAAAACGTTTACAATTCAAAAAAGTAAACCTACCAAAACATTATTTGATAGTAACGATTTGTTACCGCACAGTAAAGAAATGTATATTGAGCGCTAAAACTTACTTTAATTGGAGTTCGGGAAAAGATTCGGCTTTGACTTTATATTATTTACTTCAAGACAGCAATTTTTCTGTTGACAAGCTTGTTACAACTGTTAATTCTCATTACAACCGTGTATCTATGCATGGCTTGCCTGTTTCACTTTTAAAAGCTCAAACAAAAGCTATTGGTATTCCTTTAGAGATTATTGAGCTGCCAGAGCAACCTAGTATGGCAGATTACGAAAGTATTATGAGTAAAACAGTAAACGGTTTAAAGGCCCAACAATTTACACATACCGCTTTTGGTGATATTTTTCTTGAAGATTTAAAAAAGTACCGCGAAGATAATTTTGCGAAGCATAACATACAAACTGTTTTTCCGCTTTGGAAAAGAGATACCAAACAATTAATAAACCAATTTTTAGATTTAGGTTTTAAAACTATAGTTGTTTGTGCAAATTCTAAATATTTTGGTAAAGATTTTGTTGGCACTGTAATAGATAAGGCCTTTATTAATAAATTACCTGAAGGTGTTGATCCATGCGGTGAAAATGGAGAATTCCATACATTTTGTTTCGATGGTCCTATTTTTAAAAATCCCATTCCTTTTACTATTGGAGAAAAAGTATATAGAGAATATAAAGCTCCTAAAACTATTAATAATAATGATAATGATTCTATCTGTAAAAGTGATTCTGAAAAATATGGTGTTTGGTATTGTGATTTAATTATTAAAAGTTAAAAAAGTTTAATACATTTTAAAATCTTGATGTGGTTGAAAGAAATTTAAATTGGTATTTTAAAGATTAAAATAAATTTTGAGCATAAAAAAACCTACAAGATATTAAAGACCTCGTAGGTTAATATTATTATTAAAAACTAGACCAGTTCTAAAATTTTGAACACTTATTTATTTCTTAATTAGCTTTTGAGTAAATACACCTTGAGTATTAGTCAATTTAATAATGTAAATTCCAGAACTCAACTCTTCAATTAAAACAGCAGTTTTATTATCTGTCAGCGTTTTATTAATTACTAATTCTCCTGTTATAGAGTAAATATTTAGCACACCAGTTTTAGAAATATACAATTTTGAAGTTGCCGGATTAGGATGTATTCCTAACGTACTATTATTATCGAAATCTTTTAAACCTAGTGTTTTTTGGTTAATAACACCAACAGCATCTAAATCGAAACCACAAGAGCTAAATGGTGTTGCATATGGCTCGTTAACAATATTCCCAAAACTATCGTATGTTGCAAAAGTAGGATCAATAGTACCAATAGCATCAATAAATTTTACATGTGTAACATTATCCTTATTTAATAAAGCAGTATCTACTATATCGTCTAAATCAAATGGTGTTCCAAAAGTTGCTCTATACTTTCCTGCTAAATTATTAATATATGTAGCATCTACACTTCCAAAACCACCAACTTGTGTACTTGTTTGTGTCTCACTGTGTGCAGGAAATCTAAAGTAGTTTACACCATCAGAGCTCACTTCCACAAAAGCTAATTCTAAAAAAGTGTCGCTAAAACTGTTTTCAAAAATAGCAAAATCTATACCGTTTCCATTTTCAATAGCATTATCAAATGTTAAAATGGCTGTTCCGCCATCACCCAAACTAACTATGCTTCCGTTAGCACTCCCTATAGCATTGTCTGGAATACCAGCACTTGCATTTGGACCCGTTGGATTTGTTATATTCTGTGGACCTCTAACAACAGTAGCTGTTGTTGCCCAAGCTATAAAAACATCCGAATCTCGACTTATAGCCGTTGTGCCAGATTGACCAGCTGGTGGTGCATAAGATTGTGCTGAAAGTACTACGCATGTAAAGAGTGATGCGACTATTAAAAAATAATTATGTTTCATAAAATATCTTTACCAATTAAGATAAATAAATGTATCTAATTAAAGTACACTTTAGAGGCACCTACCTTTAATGTTTTAGTTTCAATTAACGTATTAGAAGATAAATCGAAAACCAATAAAGATCCTGTTCCAGCAGAAAAATCTGTTTTTGTAGAATATAGTTTATTATCTTTTACTACTATACTACCATATAAACTTTCAGTAAAAAGAGGATCTATTGGTAACCCAGAATTTAAAACATCTACTTTATAAACACCACCCGAAACGTAATAATAAATACTACCTGAATTTAAAGCGAATGATCTTGGATGATCACCCAAATTAAAATTTAAATTAGATAGAACAGCATTAGAGTTAACATCTATTTTAGTAATAGCACCTTGAGTATGACCTATAATTTCAGAAAAATCTGAATTATAAATTATTCTACCTTCACAAAGCACTAATAAATTACCAGAAGCATCAAAAGCCATTTCATCAGGATTATCATTTACAGTAATAGTGTTTACAACTGAAGAGGTCGCATCTATTTTAGATACTATATTGTTAGAGCTAAAACCGCCTTTGTGCGAAACATATATTGTGCTTCCGTTAGCTATTATTTGTTCTGGTCCTTCTGCTACTGGAATTGTACTTTCTATGGTATAAGTCTCCAAATCTATAACCGCTATAAAATCGTCTGTAGCATCGCTTCCATCTCCCCAATCTGTAATATAACCTTTACCATTGGTTACAACCATATAACGCGGATTTGTTAAACCTGTATCTACCGTACCCACAGATTCGAAGGTATAACGATTTACGACTTCTACTTTCTTAGATACATTTACAACTATATAAGCTAAACCTCCATCAAAGGCTATACTTTGCGCTGTATCTCCTAAAAGCATATCGTTTACATTATTAAAAACATCATTTTCTACTGTTGCAAAATCATTGGATACAAAAGACACTGAAGCGTTACCTCCAAAAAAATTCCCTTCGTTGGAAATAAGTATTCCGTTTTCATAATTACCTAATGGTGTAGTGGTTGCTATTTGCTCATCATCATTACTACAAGATGTAAAAGTCAAGCCAAGTAAAATGGCAAAAAAAGCTAATTTGTTAATTTTCATTTGTTTAAAATTTAATTGTTGTTTGTATTGAAAAGTTTCTATTTGGCATTGGTCGCAATGCTACGTTTTGGTAATAGGTATTGTAAATATTATTAACTCTTAAATCTAACACATAATTAGTGTTGCCATTAGAGTTTAGAGTATAAGTAACTCCAAGGTTTCCAATAGTATAAAATGGTAAACTATCTCTTGAAACAGTAAATACTTCTCCATTAAATAAATGCTGATAAAACATAGAAAAATACTTATAACTATAGCCTAAAGACCCGTTACCTTTATGAAACGGTACATAGATTAATTGTTGTTCGGTTTCTTTATTTTTTGAAATAGTGTAAGAATAGTTTCCTTTAACTTCAAAATGATGCGCATTAAATTGCTTACTAACTTGAAGCTCTGCTTCTACTCCATAATTTTTAGCTTCAGCAATATTTACTGGACTCCAAAAGCCTGTAGTGCCAGGTTTCCATTGTATTAAATCTTTAGTTGTAATGTAGTAGGTATTCAGTCTAAAATTAAACAGATTAAAATTGAATTCTTGCCCAAAATCTATTTGATAAGAAGATTCTGGAACCAAATTTACATTACCACCTGGTTGCCAAAACAAATCGTTAAATGTGGGTACTCTATAGTTTTTAGACGCATTCAGTTTTAAAATATAGGCTTTAGTAACTTCAAATTTAGAATCGACAGAAAAAACTAGCGGACTCTCAAAACCACTTGTAAAATCTTTTCTAATATTTAAACCGTAACTCATTCTTTTGCTTGGGCTATAATTTAACAATCCAGTTGCAGAAAACACTTCTCGACTAGGATCTCCAAAACTACTACCTTCGCCTGTTATTCTATTATATTCTACAATAGATTGCACTTTAAGCCTTTTAGATAAATCGATATTAAAATTGTGTTTTAATACTAACGTCTTTACTTTTCCAAAGGAAAAATTAGCCTTAGCCTTATTTTCAAAATATTTAAATTGCTCTTGTAAATGCGCAGCTTTAAAAGTGGATTGTGTTTTATTACCAATGCGAGTCCACTCTAACATATTGCGTAAATTAGTATCATCGTAACGACTTAGAGAAGGCGCAACTATTGTGCTCGACAAGTTTCTTCTACTTGTAAATGTTTGGTGATAAAACTTTAAAACATTAGTGTTATTAATAAAATAACCAAAATTTGCATTGATGTTTTGGTTATTAAATTCTCCATTAGTGTTTACTTTATCTGTTCCTAAAAACTCATAATCATTATCAGACTCTACATAACTAAGCCCTACATTTCCAGAGAATTTAGAATCTCCAAAATCGGTTAACACAGTATATTGCTGTGTATTAAAACTTCCATAAGAGGCTCTAATACTACTATTAAAATCAGAATTAAATTGTAATTTATTATTTAAATGAATGGTTCCACCAATACTACCACTACCATATTGTACACTTCCGCCACCACTTCTTATCGCGACAGAATTAAAATTTGTAGTATTAATGGTGTTAAAATCGGTTTGACCATTTAGTTGAGAATTAATGTTAATACCATTCCAAATTACAGCAGTTTGTGAAGCATTCGTACCACGAAAAGATGGCGAAGAAATCATTCCATAGCCATTTTCTTTAAAATAAAGATTAGAATTAAAAGCGAGCAAACCGGTAAGGCTACTGTTACTATTAACGAGAATAGAATCGTTTAAGATTGTAATTTTATAACCCGAAGCATAATTTTTTAGTTTAGAATCGCTCAACACCACTTCGTCTAATTTTTGAATAGAATCCAGCACGACTTGTGCCTTGCAGCAAAAACCCTTGATAACCAGTAATAGAAAAAGTATGTTTTTTTTCATAATCTTAAAATCTTTCTCCCGAAGATTTTTTTGATGTTGAAAATGGCAGGTCTCCTGACTTTCGTCTTATTATTTACCTTCCCATCTAGACGCTTCCGTTTAAACAGTGGTTTAAAGTAGTAATAATAAGCATTCACTAATGTGAACTAAGATTACAGTTGCGGGAACAGCTCAAGAATTACACTTGATTCCCTTTTAATCGGTTTCGCTTCATTACGAATCCGAACCAAAATTCGGTGCAAAAATAACCTTTTTGTTTAATGTTACACACAAAACATTAATTAATATTACTTTTGAGGTATGAAATTAATCATTTTTAAAAATATTCTATTTGTTATTTTAGCCTTAGCCTTTTCGTCTTGCATAAAAGACAAGGGTATTAATGAAAAATTGCCTATTTTAAAAACAAAAAAAAAATCTACTATCGCTTACGCGGAAGGATTTACGATTACAGAAAATGGTAATTATACTATTTTAGAAATAAAAAGACCATGGCCAGAAAGCGACCAAACATTTACTTATGTATTAATTTCTAAAGAAGAAGCCGCCAAAACTACATTTATAGTAGACCAATATAATGGTATTATTCTCACTCCAATCCAAAAAGCTGTAGTTACCTCAACCACACACATTCCAGCTTTAGAGCTTTTAAATGTTGAGAACACGTTAATTGGTTTTCCTGGTACAGATTATATTTCTTCAGAAAAAACCAGAGCAAGAATCGACAATAAGTTAGTTAGAGAATTAGGAAAAAATGAAGATATAAACACCGAAGTTTTGCTAGATATTAATCCAAATATTGTAGTTGCTTTTGGTATAGATGGTAAAAGTAAGTCTCTTGAAACCATAAAAAATGCTAATATTCCTGTTATATATAATGGCGATTGGGTTGAAAAATCTCCTTTAGCAAAAGCAGAATGGATTAAATTTTTTGGCGCACTATATAATAAAGAGAAAAAAGCAGATTCTATTTTTAGCCAAATTGAAAAAAACTATTTAGAAGCTAAAAAAATTGCTACAAAAGTAGTAGAGCAACCAACAGTTTTAAGCGGAGCTATGCATAAAGATATTTGGTATTTACCAAAAGGTACAAGTACAGAAGCACAACTATTAAAAGACGCTAATGTAAATTATTTATGGAGCGATACCTCTGGAAGCGGTAGTTTGGCTTTAAACTTTGAAACAGTTTACGAGAAAGCTAAAACAGCTCATTTATGGCTAAGCCCATCTCATTATAAAAGTTTTGAAGCACTTGAAAAAGCAAACCAACATTACACAAAATTTGATGCCTTTAAAAATAAGAATATATACACTTTCTCCAATATAACAGGAGAAACTGGCGGTGTTTTATATTACGAATTAGGAACCGCAAGACCCGATTTAGTTTTAAAAGATATTATTAAAATTTGTCATCCAGAATTGTTAACAAGTTACACACCATACTTTTTTAAACCATTAGAGTAATTGCCAAATAATAACACATATAAAATTCCCTTTTTGGTATTAGCACTTTTACTAATACTCTGCTTTTTTGCAAATATTAGTCTAGGTTCTGTTTCTATTCCTTTAAAAATTATTTTTGAAAGTTTAGTAGGCACAACGGATAATTATATTATTCAAAATTACAGATTACCAAAAGCCATTACTGCTATTTTGGTTGGTTCTGGTTTGGGCATTTCTGGATTATTAATGCAAACCTTATTTAGAAATCCTTTAGCTGGTCCATTTGTTCTTGGTATTACTTCTGGTGCAAGTTTAGGTGTGGCATTACTAATTATGGGTTCATCGGTTTTTAGTGGTTTTGTTACAACGCTTTTAATTTCTAAATGGAGTTTAGTAATTGCTGCTAGTTTAGGCAGTTTTTTTGTGCTATTAACAGTATTAATTGTATCGTTTAGAGTTAGAGATACAATGGCTATATTAATAATTGGGCTCATGTTTGGTAGTATAACAGCAGCAATTGTGAGTGTACTCTCCTACTTTTCTTCAGCCGAAGAATTACAACAATACATTTTTTGGGGATTTGGAAGTTTAGGAAATTTATCGTGGAGCGAGCTAGTTATTTTCTTTATTATATATTGCTTAGGGATTATATTAAATATTGTTTCTATAAAAGGATTAAACACCTTATTACTTGGCGAAAACTATGCTAAAAGTTTAGGCTTAAATATTAAGCAAAGTCGACTAATTATTGTAATTGCAACCAGTTTGTTAGCAGGAACAATAACTGCCTTTGCAGGACCAATTGCGTTTATAGGTTTGGCTATTCCGCATTTAACGAGACAGATTTTTAATACCTCGAACCATAAAATATTGTTACCAGCAGTGTTTTTAGTTGGAGCTATTATTATGCTAATTTGCGATAGTATTGCGCAATTACCAACAAGCGATTATACATTGCCAATAAATGCGATTACTAGTTTAATTGGTGCTCCTGTAGTAATTTGGTTACTAGTTAGAAAACGTAAAATGGTGTTTTAAATGAAGAACATAAACCAACATACCATCCTTAAAACCAAAAATCTTACAATAGGTTACCAATCTAAAAAGACTAAAAAAAGTATCGCTTCAAACATTAATATAGAATTAAAACAAGGGCAATTAATTGGGTTAGTGGGCGCAAATGGTATTGGGAAATCTACTTTACTAAGAACTTTAACTCAAGTACAACCAAAATTATCAGGTTTGGTATATTTAAATAAAAAACCTCTAGAATACTATACTAATCTTAAATTAGCAAAAACTATGAGTTTGGTTTTAACCGAACAAATAGCATCTAAAAACCTCTCTGTTTTCGAGCTTATTGCATTAGGAAGACAACCATACACAAATTGGGTTGGTAATTTATCTAAAGATGATATTTCTATTATTGGTAAATCTATTATTCAAACAAATATCGAAAGTTTAAAGTATAAAAAATGTTTTGAGCTTAGCGATGGGCAGCTACAAAAAGTAATGATTACTCGTGCTTTGGCTCAAGATACAGACTTGATCATTCTAGACGAACCAACCACACACCTAGACATGTATCACAAAGCATACATTTTAAAACTACTTAAAAAACTAGCTAAAAATACTGGTAAAACTATTTTGTTTTCTTCACACGAAATAGATTTGGCAATACAGCTGTGCGATGAGTTAATTGTAATGAGTGATAAAGGGACTGTACAAGATTCTCCAAATCAACTTATAAAACAAGGTGCTTTTAATACATTGTTTCCAAACGATTTAATTGTTTTTAATAAGGAGACTGGTGCATTTAGAGTAAGAAATTAAATACTGTTTAATTTGTTTAAAAGTTACTTGTAGTAGTGAGTTATCTATTTTTATTTAACTATTGTAACTATATGCTTCGCCAAGTTTTGTAAAACAAAATCTTATATAATTGTCTTTCTTCCTTCCGACTAAAAAATTTATCTTTGATAAAATTCAATGCATTAAATGAACGACAATCTTATTTTCATCCTTACCATTCTAATCTCAGCCGCAATTGGTGGCTATTTGGGTATGCTTTTCGCTAAACTAAAAAGCAAAAGCGAAAAAAGTACGCTTGAAGAACGAAACAACAACCTGCAAGAACAGTTTAACAACTTTAAACAATTTTCTGAAACTGAAAACCACAAACAAAATCAAAATTTTAATCTTCAACTTTCAGAATTAAAAGAAACAGTTTCTAAAATTGAATTAGAACGAGAGGCTATTAGACGTGAGAAAGAATTTTTAAATACTGAATTAACACGTAGAAATTCGGAATACGAAAACCTGCAGCAACTTAATTTAAAAAGAGATGAAGCTTTAGAGGAAAGACAGAAACAATTACGAACAGACTTCGAAAATTTGGCAAATAAAATATTGGATTCTAAGTCTGAAAAATTCACACTTCAGAATAAAGAAAACATAAAAAACATATTACAACCACTACAAGAAAAAATACAACTTTTCGAGAAGAAAGTAGACGATACCCAAAAGGAAAGTATAAGTATGCACTCTGCTTTAAAAGAGCAATTATTAGGTTTAAAAGATTTAAACCAACAAATGGCGCTAGAGACCACAAACCTTACCAGAGCTTTAAAGGGCGACAGTAAAATGCAAGGTAATTGGGGAGAATTAGTCTTGGAACGTGTGCTCGAAAAATCTGGTTTGGAGAAAGACAGAGAATATTTTGTACAGCAAAATTTCACTAGAGAAGATGGCAAAAGAGTATTGCCAGATATTGTTTTGCATTTGCCAGACAACAAAAAAATGATTATTGATAGTAAAGTATCTTTAACAGATTATGAGCGCTATGTTAATGCAGAGGAAGACAAACGAGAAATCTATTTAAAGGCGCATATTAATTCTATTAGAAGGCACGTAGAGCAACTTTCTGCAAAGAAATATGAAGATTTATACGATATTGAATCACCAGATTTTGTACTTCTTTTTATACCCATAGAACCAGCATTTGCTATTGCAATAAACCAAGATAATTCGCTTTACAATAAAGCCTTCGAAAAAAACATTGTTATTGTTACGCCTTCCACTCTTTTGGCAACCTTGCGCACAGTTGATAGCATGTGGAATAACGAAAAACAACAACAAAACGCTATAGAAATTGCGCGTCAAGCTGGAGCATTATACGATAAGTTTCATGGTTTGGTAACAGACTTAACAGGTGTTGGTAAAAAGATTGACGCAGCTAAAACAGATTATTCTGCGGCTATGAATAAATTAGTGGAAGGCAAAGGTAATTTGATTATAAGCGTTGAAAAAATTAAAAAACTTGGTGCAAAGGCAAAAAAAGCATTACCTGAAACCATTGTTAAACGTGCTAAAGAAGTCGATTAATTAATTAAAAAAACATAAAATTATATGAAATTTTTATTTAAAGCATTTATAGCTATACTATTAATAATAGCAGGCTATTTTACATTTGTATATTTTGTAACCTATAGTCAAGGCGTTCGCGCAGGAGAATTGGTTAAATTTAGTAATAAAGGTATTGTTTTTAAAACTTGGGAAGGTGAAATTAGCCAAGGTGTTAGCGAGGCTCAAATTTTTAAATTTTCTGTTGAAGATGGAGAAACAACTGTTATTGAAGACTTAAATAAACACCAAGGTAAACAGGTAAAACTCACTTATTTTGAACGTTACAAGACACTATTTTGGTTAGGCGACACGCATTATTTTGTTACAAAAGTAGAATTAAACACAACCAATAGTAATTAATAATATGCCAAATTATAAAAAAGTTGATAACTCTCGTATTAGCATTATAGAATTAATGAAGCCTTCACACTCTAATTTTAGTGGTAAAATTCATGGTGGTTATATTTTAAGTTTGATGGATAATATTGCTTTTGCATGTGCTAGTAAGCACTCTAAAGCATACTGCGTTACAGCTTCTGTAGATACTGTAGATTTTTTAAGCCCAATAGAAGTTGGTGAATTGGTTACAATGAAAGCTTCTATAAATTACGTTGGTAGAACCTCCATGGTTGTAGGTATTCGTGTGGAAGCAGAAAATATACAGACTGGCAAAATAAAGCATTGCAATTCTTCCTACTTTACAATGGTTGCTAAAAACGAAAATGGAAAATCTGTTGCAGTACCTGGTTTAATTCTAAACGATAAAACCGAAGTAAAACGTTATCTAAAAGCTGTTAAACGAATAGAAACAAAAAAAGCTAGACAGGCAGAATTCGATCATCAAAATTTTTCGCATCAGGAATATTTAGAAAAATTAAAAGATTACAAGGTTAAAATAGAACTACCAGATAATTTTTAATCCTTATTGTTATACTGTAAATACTTAGAAATTTATTCATTTTATATTAAAAAAAATATTTATTACTATTGCTATTAATGACTATTGTAAATCACTTTCCTAACTTAATTTAAAATAAACACAATATGTTAAAATTAGCAAACTATATAGAACAGTAATAATCAAATTTTAGAGGCGGATGTATTATAGATACATTAAACGATGCCGTCTTAATCTAATTTTTTTTAAATAATTGAACTATTTAATTATAAAATATCATATCGATAAAAGATATTTAATTTTACTACCTTTTTAAGAACGTAATATAATTTGGTTAAGCTCAGGGAACTATAACACTTAATATTAAATACAATTTACCAAAAAGCCTTCAACACAATTATTGAAGGCTTTTTTACTTATAAAATTTTACGACTAAAGCTTTACAAAACGCTTAGTTAAAGTAATGTCTTGATCTGGAGACGATAATCTTACCAAATACAAGCCACTATTCCACTTTGCTATATTAATACTTGAAGATAATTTATTTAATTGTTGCGCATATACTCTCTTTCCTAAAACATCGTAGACTTCAAGTTTTAAACCTTCGTCTGCTAAAGTAGAAATGTTAACATTCATAACATTATTACTTGGATTAGGATAGATTGAAAATTTAGCTGGTGTTTCAAAATCTGGAGTGCTTAATGTAGTAAAACTAGCAGTTGTAGCACCTCTGGTGCCACCATGATATGCTAATCCAAAATTATTAAGTCTATATGACCATACTAATGTAATACTAGTCATAGTATCACTAAATACGTAATCATCTACGTTTCCAGTGTCCAAAACTCTAGTGGCTACTAAATGTCTAGTAGATCCCATAACTGTATTTTCTGTAATAGTCCAATCTTGTTGTGAATCTTGAGTTGGCGTACTTGTATTTCCATTAAAAGAGCTATCTCTAACTGTAGGATTACTTCCTCCTGTTCCTTCAACATATATAACACAATCTGCATTGTTACTATTCATATTAGTCACTCCAAAACCTAGTCCTAAATATCCATTAGATGGGCCATCTAAGGTTAAAGTAACTAAAGATGATGAAATATCAATTTGAGAAGTATAATTTCCATTTAAAGTTACAGTTCCAGTAGTGATTTGTGCAGAAAGCACAAAACTAAAGATTAAACTTAAAAATAGTAGAGTAGTTTTTTTCATATTATCTATTTTTTAAAATATCGATTATATTATTTTCTTCAAGCGTTTCAGCATGATTAAGTGCTGTTTTCCCATTTCCATCTTTCAAATTAGCATCTGCACCAGCATTAATTAACATTTTTACTATCTCTGTTTGTTTAAACATAGTAGCGTAATGTAATGCTGTAATTCCTTGCGCATCTGCAGTATTTACTTCTGCTTTATATTTTAATAATAACTTTACGATGTTAATTTTCCCTTTAACTACTGCTGCCATCAACGGTGAGCCAAATTTGCTTATACTGTTAAGAGTCTCAACTTTATCAACCATAAAAGCTACAACCTCCTCATTACCACTATAGCAAGCCAAAGTCAATGCAGAATAACCATTGTCATTTATAAGATTAATAACGTTTTTATCTGCTTTATAAAGTTTAGTAATGTCATCTAAACTTCCAGTTCTGCATACATCAAAAACATCGTTTTGTGAAAAACAACTAAAACTTAACATCATAAAAATAGCCAAAATTAATATACTTCTAATATTTGTAAACAAAGCTTTGTATATTCTATTTCTCATCAATTTATTGTTTCATGCTAGTTGTGGTAAATTTACTTCTTTTTTTTGAATAAAATTTAATTTTGGTAAACAAAATAGTAAAGCGCAAACTTTAACTAAAATTTGCGCTTTATTTATAGTAATATAAGTTTTCTACTTACTTAAATACATCTTTCTACGAGAATATAAATTGTAAAATTCGTCGTCTTTTAAATCATCAATAAAAAGAATACTTTCTCCTGTGCTCTTCATTTCTGGTCCTAATTTTTTATTAACGTTATAGAATTTATTAAATGAGAATACTGGTTGCTTAATGGCATAACCATTTAATTGTGGGTTAAAATCGAAATCTGTTACTTTCTTTTCACCTAACATAACCTTAGTTGCGTAATTTACGTAAGGTTCTCCATAGGCTTTTGCTATAAAAGGCACTGTTCTCGACGCTCTAGGATTGGCTTCAATAATATAAACCATATCGTCTTTTACTGCAAATTGAATATTTATTAAACCAACTGTATTTAATGCTAAAGCAATTTTATTGGTATGATCAACAATTTGTTGCATCACTAATGGACCTAGATTAAAAGGAGGTAATAAAGAGTTACTATCACCAGAATGAATTCCACAAGGTTCTATATGCTCCATTATACCAATAATGTAAACATTTTCTCCATCGCAAATAGCATCTGCCTCTGCTTCTATTGCACCATCTAAATAGTGATCTAATAGTAATTGGTTTCCAGGCATACGTGCTAATAAACCTACAACGTGTTCTTCTAGTTCTTGTTTATTAATTACAATTTTCATGCCTTGACCACCAAGTACGTAAGATGGTCTTACCAAAATTGGGAAATCTAAAACATCTGCAATCGCAGAAGCTTCGTCTGCTGTAGTTGCAATATCGAACTCTGGATAAGGAATTTTAAGCTCCTTTAGCAACGATGAAAAATGACCTCTATCTTCTGCTAAATCTAAAGCTTGATAGCTTGTACCTAATATTTTAATTCCATAGCGTTCTAGTTTTTCGGCTAATTTTAGAGCTGTTTGTCCACCAAGTTGCACAATAACACCTTCGGGTTTTTCGTGTTTAATAATGTCGTATATATGTTCCCAAAAAACTGGCTCGAAGTAGAGTTTATCTGCTGTATCAAAATCGGTTGAAACGGTTTCTGGGTTACAATTAATCATAATGGTTTCGTAACCACATTCTGCAGCCGCTAAAACACCGTGAACACAACAATAATCGAACTCAATACCTTGACCAATTCTATTTGGTCCAGAACCTAATACAATTACTTTTTTCTTATCGCTAACTATACTTTCGTTATCTGCAAAACGTTTACCATCTGGTGTTTCTACATCACTTTCAAACGTAGAATAATAGTAAGGTGTTTTTGCTTCAAACTCTGCAGCACACGTATCTACTAACTTATAAACTCTATTAACACCAAGTGCTTCTCTTTTATTATAAACCTGACTTTCTAAACAGCCCAACATATGCGCAATTTGTCTGTCTCCATAACCTTTTTGCTTCGCCTCAAGCAAAAGGTCTTTTTGTATGGTATCTATTGTAAAGGTTGAAATTTCCTTTTCTAAGAAATACAACTCTTCATATTGTTTAAGAAACCACATGTCTATTCTAGTAATCTCGTGAATACGACTTAGAGGAATCCCCATTTGTATGGCATCGTAAATAGCAAATACACGATCCCAACTTGCATTGGTTAATTTCTCGATAATTTGCTCGTAATTTTTATAACCTTTACCATCTGCTCCTAATCCATTACGCTTAATTTCTAAAGACTGTGTTGCTTTGTGAAGCGCTTCTTGGAAACTACGACCAATTCCCATAACTTCTCCTACAGATTTCATTTGAAGTCCTAAACGTCTGTCTGATCCTTCAAATTTATCAAAATTCCAACGTGGTATTTTAACAATAACATAATCTAAAGTTGGCTCGAATAAAGCAGAAGTAGATTTTGTTATCTGGTTTTGTAACTCGTCTAAATGATAACCTAAAGACAGTTTTGCTGCAATTTTAGCAATAGGATAACCAGTTGCTTTACTTGCCAATGCTGAAGAACGTGATACTCTAGGATTAATTTCTATTGCAATAATATCTTCATTTTCATCTGGACTTACGGCAAATTGCACGTTACATCCTCCTGCAAAATCACCAATATTACGCATCATATGGATTGCCATATCACGCATTTTTTGATATGTTTTATCACTCAAAGTCATTGCTGGCGCAACAGTTATAGAGTCTCCTGTATGAATACCAATAGGATCCATATTTTCAATAGCACATATAATAACAACATTATCATTAGAGTCTCTAAGGAGTTCTAGTTCGTATTCCTTCCAACCTATTAACGCCTTATCAATCATCACTTCATGAATTGGAGAGGTTTCCAAACCACGCGTTAATAACTCGTCGAAATCTTCTTCTTTATACACAAACGAAGCTCCAGCTCCTCCTAAAGTAAACGAGGCTCTAATTATTAAAGGAAATCCAAATTCTTGGGCAATTTCTTTACCTTTTAAATACGATGTTGCTGTTGCTTGAGGTGCCATAGCCACTCCTATTTTAAGCATTAGCTCCCTAAATTTCTCCCTATCTTCTGTAATGTTAATAGCATCGATATTTACACCAATAATTTCTACATTAAAATCTTTCCAAATTCCTTTTTCGTCTGCTTCAATACATAAGTTTAAAGCAGTCTGCCCACCCATTGTTGGTAAAACTGCATCTATATGTGGGTGTTTTTTTAGAATTTTAACTATAGATTTTGTATTTAAAGGCAACAAGTAAACATGATCTGCCATAGATGGATCTGTCATGATAGTTGCTGGATTAGAGTTAATTAATATAGTTTCAATTCCATCTTCTCTTAAAGATCTCAAAGCTTGAGTTCCAGAGTAATCAAACTCACAGGCTTGACCAATTACTATAGGGCCTGAGCCTATAATTAGTATCGATTTTAGTTTTGGATTTTTTGGCATTCTAGTTATTTATTTCGTGATACAAAAATAGCAAATCTTAGACATAAAAAAAGCGTTACACCTAAGTAACGCCATTAATATATTAACAATTGTTAATCATTATTTTTTATGTCTAGTTTCTGTTGAGACAGATAATTTTTTTCTTCCTTTTGCTCTTCTTCGAGCTAACACTTTTCTACCACTAACAGAAGCCATTCTTTCTCTGAAACCGTGTTTATTTCTTCTCTTTCTTTTTGATGGCTGAAACGTTCTTTTTGGCATTGTCTTGTATTTTTAAAATCTGAATAGTAATTATTTTTTTTAACCTTAGTATTTACCTAAAACTGAGCGCAAATATACAACGACTTTTTTATTTGACAAACCTTATTTTAAAAATATTTTATTAAGAATTATTTTTAGTGTAAAATCGAAAGCTTTAACAATAATATATGGAAAAAACCATAATATAAATACAATCTTTAACTGTGGCTATTTCATAAAAAATGAGTTTCTTTGCAGTCTTAAACAAGAAAAACGCTAGAGAAATGATGAGCGTTTAAAATACAATTAAAACGAATTACAATGTATAATAAAAAATTTAAGTTAATAATTGCAGGTTTAATTTTAGCAGCTGCAGTATGGCAGTTTTTAGAAGGTGGTATTGGAAACGGTATTATGCTTATATTTTTAGCATTGATTTTTGTGTTTTTATACTTTAAAAATGAATTTATATTGCTTGCCTTTTTAAAATTACGGAAACAAGATTTTCTTGGTGCTCAAAAATGGCTTATTAAAATAAAGAATCCAGAAGCAGCATTAGTTACTAAGCAACAAGGCTATTTTAACTACCTTCAAGGCATAATGGTTTCTAAAACCGATATGAATGTAGCCGAGAAGCACTTTAAAAAGGCAGTAAGTCTTGGTTTAAGTATGGATCAAGATATGGCAATGGCTAAATTGAATTTGGCAGGAATTGCTTTTTCTAAACGCAAAAAACAAGAAGCTACCATTCTTATTAACGAGGCTCAAAAATTAGATAAAAATAATATGCTAAAAGAGCAAATTAAGGAAATGAAAGCAAATATGAAACGTGCTCAAGGCGCTCCGAATCAACATTATGGGCAAGGTGGCAGTATGAGAGCGCAACGCAGAGCTTCTAGGCGTTAAGTGTTTTTAAATTACAAAAAACAAATTGTTATCTGCCATTTACTTAAAAGCATCTTAGTTGTTCTATTTAAACCAATCACTTTCTTTTGGATGTAATGAACATACTGGAATGTCTAGTTTTGTTGGTACACTTTTAAGTGAATAAATTAACTTAGCAAGATGGGTAGAATAGTTTATGATCAAAGTTTTAAAAAAACCTTAGTAGAATTGTTAAATTCGGG
>Ga0079203_1000937_pt1 | contig 22437 bp, 14 predicted proteins | sample PorBlaMBantryBay_FD_68602 | JGI IMG/M metagenome (GOLD analysis project Ga0079203, IMG submission 68602) | Marine algae microbial communities from Bantry Bay - Bantry Bay, Ireland | ecosystem: Host-associated > Algae > Red algae > Blade | place: Bantry Bay, Ireland
ATGATACAAAAGCAAGCTTTTGTTATGACTTTTGTGAATATGTTTACTCATGTCCACAAATATAAATATCTTTACGCTACACCCGAGGCAGAGCCTCGGGGAATTCTATTGATTAAAATAATTACTTACTCTTTTGCCCTACAAACTGCTGTTCTTTTAATTTAAACAATACGTTAAAAGTTGTTAAACTGCCATAAATACGTGTGATATATTGCTGTAAATCTATCTTTTCTTGTTCGTCAAGATTACTGGAATTTACTTTCTGTTCCATAACACGTAATCTATCGCGAACCATCGTGATTTTATGAAAGAAGTCGTCAATTTTAATTTCTTTACTTTTTAAATTAGTGTCGTTTGGTTCTAAAATGAGCTTGCCACCTTTCCATTTATCGCCAATATGTACAACTTCAGAAACATCACTGTATTTTTTTAATAAACGCATCATACTTTGTTCAATATCGAAAAAACTAACAGTATCTACTTCATTTTCAGACGCTTCAATTATTTCAATCTCTTCATTTAATGCAATAGTTTCTAATCCGTTATCAATAAACGTAACCCAATACTGTTGGTTATCAACATTTGTTACTACTCCTTTTCCGTATTCTTTATGGCTAATTCTTGAACCTATTCCTAGTATTTTCATAAAAGCTATGTTTATTATTTCTGTAGAAGCGAAAACCTTATTAATGTTAAATTTTATTTTAAAAAAATACCTGACTTCTCAGGCATAACAAACATAATGTCACTTCTAGTAATTCCAAAGTAATAAGGAAATGTATTGAGGAGCTTTTTTAATTGTTCTCTCTATAATTCTGATTTTAAAAATAGAATTACTCGAACTAACAAAACATTTAAAAACCGAAGTTAAAAATTTATTATTAAAACTTCAATCAATTTTAATAAAATCCTAATTAATTCAGTTCAAAAAAGAAAGCTAAAAACCGTAACTTCGCAAATCTGCTTAAAAAAAAGCAGCATTTTGCTATTTATATGACAAATTTCGAAGAAAAAATAGTGGTACAAGGTGCCAGAGTTCATAATCTAAAAAATATAGATGTTACCATTCCGCGAGAAAAACTAGTAGTTATAACTGGTTTATCTGGAAGCGGAAAATCGTCGCTTGCTTTCGATACTATTTACGCTGAAGGTCAACGACGTTACATCGAAACATTCTCGGCTTATGCTAGACAATTTTTAGGAGGTTTAGAACGACCAGATGTTGATAAAATTGATGGCTTATCTCCAGTAATTGCTATTGAGCAAAAAACAACTAGCAAATCGCCACGCTCTACAGTTGGAACGATTACAGAAATCTACGATTTTTTACGTTTATTTTACGCACGTGCTAGTGACGCTTACAGTTACAATACAGGAGAAAAAATGGTGAGTTACAGCGATGAGCAAATAAAATCACTTATTATTGAAAGTTATAAAGATAAGAAAATAAACATTTTATCGCCTGTTGTACGTTCTCGAAAAGGACATTACCGTGAGTTATTTGAACAAGTTGCAAAACAAGGTTTTGTAAAAGTGAGAGCAGATGGTGAAATTAAAGATTTAGTAAAAGGCATGAAGCTAGATCGTTACAAAATGCACGACATTGAAATTGTAATAGATAGGCTTAAAATTGATAATAATATTGCTAATAATAAACGCTTAGACGAATCCATAAATACAGCGATGTACCATGGTAACGATGTGTTAATGGTTATCGATCAAGACACACAAAAAGCGCGCTATTTTAGTCGCAGTTTAATGTGTGCGAGTTCGGGAATTTCGTATCCAAATCCTGAACCCAATAATTTCTCTTTTAACTCACCAAAAGGTGCTTGTAGTAACTGTAATGGTATTGGCATTTTATACCAAGTTAACGAGAAAAAAATTGTACCAGACGATAGTTTATCTATTAAAAATGGCGCTTTAGCACCGCATGGATCTGAAAAGAAAAGTTGGATTTTTAAGCAGTTAGAATTAATTGCAGAGCGTTTTAATTTTAAAATGACTGATGCTTTTAAAGACATTCCAAAGGAGGCAAAACAAATTATTTTATACGGCGGAAATGAAAAATTCTCTGTCGACAGTAAAACCCTTGGTGTTAAAAGAGATTATAAAATTGATTTTGAAGGTGTTGCAAATTTTATTGAAAGCCAATACAAAAATGCAGAATCCACCTCCTTAAAACGATGGGCGAAAGACTATATGGACAATGTAAAATGTCCAGTTTGCGAAGGTTCTCGCCTGCGAAAAGAATCACTTTACTTTAAAGTCGCTGGAAAAAATATTGCAGAATTAGCAAATAAGGATATTATTGATTTAGCAGAATGGTTTAGTGATTTAGAAAAAAAACTGTCTGAAAAACAACTAAAAATTGCCTCAGAAATAATTAAAGAAATTAAAGTGAGGCTTAAATTTTTACTAGATGTTGGTTTAACCTATCTATCTTTAAACCGAAGTTCTAAATCCCTATCTGGTGGTGAAGCACAGCGTATTCGTTTAGCTACGCAAATAGGTTCGCAATTGGTTGGCGTGCTTTATATTTTAGATGAACCTAGTATTGGTTTGCACCAACGCGATAACGAAAAATTAATTAATTCTTTGGTTTCACTTCGCGATATTGGAAACTCTGTAATTGTTGTAGAGCATGATAAAGATATGATTGAACGTGCCGACCATGTTATTGATATTGGACCACGTGCAGGAAAACATGGTGGTGAAATTATTAGTCAAGGCACACCAAAACAACTATTAAAAGAAAAAACGCTAACTGCGGAATATCTTAACGGTAAAAAGGAGATTAAAGTTCCAAAAAAACGTAGAAAAGGCAATGGTAAATTTGTAACCTTAAAAGGCTGCACAGGAAACAACCTAAAAAACGTTTCGGTAAAATTACCTTTAGGTAAAATGATTGGTGTTACTGGAGTTTCAGGTAGTGGTAAATCTACTTTAATAAACGAAACACTTTATCCTATTCTTAACGCGTATTATTTTAATGGTGTTAAAAAACCAATGCCCTATAAAAGCATAAAAGGTCTAGAACATTGCGATAAGGTTATCGATATTAATCAATCTCCAATCGGTAGAACACCAAGGAGTAATCCTGCTACTTACACGGGAACTTTTGGAGAAATTAGAAGCTTATATGCCAAAACACCAGAAGCGATGATTAGGGGTTATAAGCCTGGTCGTTTTAGTTTTAACGTTACTGGTGGACGTTGTGAAATCTGCAAAGGTGGCGGATTAAGAGTTATAGAAATGAATTTCCTTCCAGACGTTTATGTAGAATGTGAAACCTGCCAAGGCAAACGTTTTAATCGTGAAACATTAGAAATTAGTTATAAAGGAAAAAACATAAGCGATGTTTTAAATATGACTATTAATGAAGCTGTTGTGTTTTTTGAGCTTATCCCAAAAATTAACCGAAAACTTAAAACCATCAAAGATGTTGGATTAGGTTATATTACACTTGGTCAACAAAGTACAACATTATCTGGTGGTGAAGCGCAACGTATTAAATTAGCGACAGAACTAAGTAAACGCGATACCGGTAACACCTTTTATATTCTAGATGAACCAACAACTGGTTTGCATTTTGAAGACATTCGCGTACTCATGATTGTACTTAATAAACTAGCAGATAAAGGTAATACCGTTTTAATTATAGAACACAATCTAGATGTTATTAAAACCGTAGACCATATCATAGATATTGGTTACGAAGGTGGACAAGGTGGAGGCCAAATTATTGTCGAGGGCACTCCAGAGCAAGTTGTAAAACATAAAAAAAGTTATACTGCTCACTTTTTAGAAAAAGAATTAAAATAGTTTTTGCTCTAATCTAACAGATGATAACTTTATAAAACTTTTATTACAAAAGCAATAAAATATTTCTTAAATTAGATTTATTAACCACAAAAATTTAAATATTATGAGAAGTATTCTTTGGCTTGTAGCCGTTATTTGTATTATTATATGGCTTCTAGGGTTTTTAGGAGTTATGCCTGGAATTAATGGTAATAGTCTAATACACATTCTATTAGTAATTGCAGTAATTGTAATTCTTTACAATATTATATCTGGTAGAAAACCACTTTAATAAAAAATAAATTTAAAAATATTCAAGTGAATCTTAAAAGGTTCACTTTTTTATTTTAAATAATTTAAAACAAGTATTCTATATCTTATAAATTCTATTAAATTTGTCTGCTAACTTATTTTAAAAGTAGTTATTAAATTACATAGTATATATGAGAAAAGAACAACATCACAAAGGTTGGAACGAAAATAAAACAAACGATTCTTGGGCAATCTTTAAGATTATGGGAGAGTTTGTAAACGGTTTTGAAAAAATGAGCCAAATAGGACCATGTGTTTCAATTTTTGGATCTGCAAGAACTAAACCTGATCACAAATATTACAAGTTGGCACAAAGTGTTGCAAAACAAATTTGCGAAGCAGGCTATGGAGTAATTACTGGAGGTGGACCTGGTATTATGGAAGCTGGAAATAAAGGAGCGCATTTAGCAGGAGGAACTTCGGTTGGTTTAAATATCGATTTACCTTTCGAGCAGCATGACAATCCATACATAGATAATGACAAAAGTTTAGATTTTGATTATTTTTTTGTTAGAAAAGTAATGTTTGTAAAGTATTCTCAAGGCTTTGTAGTTATGCCTGGAGGATTTGGTACTCTAGACGAATTGTTTGAAGCTATTACATTAATTCAAACTCATAAAATAGAAAGATTTCCAATAATTTTAGTTGGCACAGATTTCTGGTCAGAATTAATAGACTGGATTAAAGATACTGTTTTAAGCAAATTTACCAATGTAAGTGCTGGTGATTTAGATTTAATTCACTTAGTAGATACCGAAGAAGAAGTTGTAAATATTTTAGACGCGTTTTACAAGGAATATGGATTGAGTCCTAACTTCTAAACGTTAAACTATCTTAAAAGTTATACTTTTCTGTTAAACATTCACGTTATTTAAAATAAAAAAACGCTGTATTCCTTTTGAAAGAGAATCACATACTATTTTTATGCTTAATTTTTAGTTTTTTTGGTTTTAGCCAGAACACTATTGCTATTAAAGCTGCTTTCGATATTGAAAATAAAAGCATCAATATTGAACAGAGTATAGACTATTTTAATGTTTCAAAAGTGGCTTTAGATACTATTTACTTAACAGATTGGAGTCATAGTTATTCAGCAAACAACACACCTTTAGCAGAACGTTTTGCAGAAGAATTTAAAAATACGTTTCATTTTGCAAAAGAAGAAGATCGTGGTTTTACAATTATCAATTCAATAAAAGAAAATAATACAGAAGCATTTTTTTTACGTTTAGAAAAGAATACAGATATAATTAAAGTAGCTTTAAAAAAACCACTATTACCAAACGAAAGTTACACGCTAAACCTTAATTATACAGTACAAGTCCCAAACGATAAATTTACACGTTATGGTATTACAAATAAAAACGATTACAATTTAAGGTATTGGTATATTACACCCTCTATTTTTGATGGTAAGTGGCATTACTTTAGTAACAAAGATTTGGATGATGCTTATGTACCAAAATCGGATATTTCTATAGAAGCTACATTTCCAACAAATTACACCATTGTAACAGAGTTAAATGAGGTTGCAAAAACAATTACAAACAATATACAAACTGTTTTATTAGAAGGAAAAAACCGTATTAACACCAAATTAATTTTAAAGCAAAAAACTGATTTTAAAACTTTTGAAACCGATTTTTTTGTAATAGAATCTAACATAAATGAAGAAAATCTAAATTCAACCGAAGTCGCTACAATTAATGGTAAAATAGCAAAATTTATAACAGAGGAATTAGGAAGTTATTCGCATTCAAAATTACTATTAACACGTATAGACTACAAAAAAGATCCAATTTACGGACTTAATTTATTACCAGATTTTATTAGACCGTTTCCAAATGAGTTTCAGTACGAACTTAAAATTTTAAAGACTGCACTTCGTAATTATCTTGAAAATACCGTTTTAATAAACCCAAGGCAAGACCAATGGATCGTGGATGGTATTCAAACTTATTATTTAATAAAATATGTAGAAGAAAACTATCAAGACACCAAGCTCACAGGAGCTTTAGGTAATATTTGGGGTCTTAAAGCTTTTCATGCTGCAGAATTGAAATTTAACGATCAATATAATCTTGCTTATTTGCACATGGCTAGAACCGATATAGACCAGCCGCTAAGTATGGCAAAAGATTCATTGTTAAAATTTAATAAAAATATTGTAAACAAATATAAAGCTGGTGCTGGACTAAGGTACGTTAATGAATATACAAATGATAATACTGCCGAAAAAGCAATTAAACAATTTATAGGCGAAAATAAATTAAAAACCGTAAACTCAGCAATTTTTAAAAGTTATTTAGAAAACAATACAGACAAAAATATAACTTGGTTTTTTGATGATTATGTTGCTTCAGACACAAAAATAGATTATAAAATTAAAAAAATTAAAAAGAAAGGAGACTCTCTAGTAGTTACACTTTTAAATAGAACAGAAAATAGATTACCTATATCTTTATTTGCTATAAAGAATGATACTGTTGCTTCTAAACAATGGATTGATGGTTTTAATGGTAAAAAGACAGTAACCATTGCAAACCCTAATGCAGATAGACTAGCTGTAAATTACGATAAAATAATTCCTGAAGTTAATGATAGAAATAATTGGAAAACGGTAAACAAGTTGTTAAACAAGCCTATTCAACTGCGTTTGTTTAAAGACATTGAAGATCCCGATTATTATCAAATGTTTTTTATGCCAGAATTCGCATACAACTTTTACGATGGATTTTCACCAGGTTTAAAATTATACAATAAAACTATTCTATCTAAAGATTTCTTATACAAAATTAGTCCAAAATATGGGTTAAAAAGTAATCGATTAGTAGGAAGCGCCTATTTAAGCTATGCAAATAGAAGAGACAATATAAGAAACTATTCTACGCGTTACACAGCACGAATCGAAAATTACAATTATGCTCCCAATCTTTCTTACACAAGCTATACGCCTTCTATTAGTTTTAAATTTAGAGATCCAGATGATTTAAGAAAAAATAAAAGAGAATATTTAAATTTTAGATACGTAAACATAGATAGAGAAATAGATCCAACTGGAGAATTTGAAACTGATGGCGAACCTAAATATGCTGTTTTTAATACGAGTTACGCACAAATAAATCCTAATTTAAAGAATTTTAGCTCATGGAATACAGACTTTCAACTAGCTAAAAATTTTGGTAAATTGTCTACAACATTAGAATTTAGAAAACTTACAGCAAACAATCGCCAATACAATGTAAGGGCTTATACAGGTGCTTTTTTATATAATAAAACATTTCAAGATACAGACTTCTTTAGCTTCGCTTTAGATAGACCAACGGATTATCTTTTCGATTATAGCTATATAGGAAGAACAGAAGAATCAGGTATTTTAAGTCAAGAGCTTATAGTTGCCGAAGGTGGATTTAAGTCTCAATTAGAACCAGCATTTGCCAACCAGTGGATATCTACTATAAATACAAGTACAACAATATGGCAATACGTTATGGCCTATGGAGATGTTGGTTTAGTAAAAAACCATAAAAGCAGTCCTAAATTTGTTTACGACACTGGAATACGCTTAAATCTCGTTCAAGACTATTTTGAATTGTATTTACCTGTATATTCAAATAAAGGATGGGAAATTGCTAAACCAGATTACGATAAAAGTATTCGCTTTATTGTTACACTATCTCCAAATACACTACTTAAATTATTTACAAGAAGATGGTACTAAATTGTTAAGTAATTCTCAACCTATGTTTCGATTATTGAATAATTTTTAATTATTCGCAATTAAAATATCATATTATTAATTATTTATTATTTTTTTAAGATAATTAAATAATGTAAAAATCACTTTTATTTCCTAAATTTGTGTTTCTAAAAACCAAAACTAATGAACACAAATTCCGACTTAAAAAAAGAGTTGTCCTTTACTGATTTTAAAACACAGGTTTTAGAAGATTATAAGATAGCCGTAACAAGTCGCGAATGTAGTTTACTTGGTCGTCGTGAGGTTTTAACAGGAAAAGCAAAATTTGGTATTTTTGGAGACGGAAAAGAAGTGCCTCAACTAGCTTGGGCAAAAGCTTTTGCTAACGGTGATTTTAGATCTGGTTATTACAGAGATCAAACATTTATGATGGCTATTGGAGCCTTAGATATACAAACATTTTTTGCTGGCATGTATGCAAATACAGACTTATCTTTAGAGCCAATGTCTGGTGGTCGCCAAATGGGTGGGCATTTTTCTACTTTTAGTTTAGATGAAAAAGGCCAATGGAAAGATCTTACAAAACAAAAAAACTCAAGTGCAGATATTTCGCCTACTGCAGGACAAATGCCAAGACTTTTAGGTTTAGCTCAAGCCTCTAAAATTTACAGAAATGTAAAAGGTATTAATACAAATAAGTTTTCCAACAATGGAAATGAAATTGCTTGGGGAACTATAGGTAATGCAAGTACAAGCGAAGGTTTATTTTTCGAAACTATTAACGCTGCTGGTGTTTTACAAGTGCCAATGGTTATAAGTATTTGGGATGATGAATACGGTATTTCTGTTCATGCAAGACACCAAACTACAAAAGAAAATATCTCTGAAATATTAAGCGGATTTCAACGTGATAATGAAGCTAAAGGCTACGAAATATTACGCGTTAAAGGTTGGGATTATGTCGCACTTATTGAAACGTATCAAGAAGCCGCTAAAATAGCAAGAACAGAGCATGTACCCGTTTTAATTCACGTTAACGAGTTAACACAACCACAAGGTCACTCTACTTCTGGTTCTCACGAACGTTATAAAGATAAAGAGCGTCTGGCTTGGGAAGTAAAAACCGATTGCAATTTACAGTTACGTAACTGGATAATTGAAACTGGAATTTCTACAGATGAAGAGTTAAGCATATTAGAAAAAAGCATTAAAAAAACGGTTAGAGAAGGCAAAAAAGCAGCTTGGAATGCGTATTTAAATCCTATTTTAAAAGAAAGAAGCGAAATTTCAACAATTATCACTCAAGTAGCAAAACCAAGCACCAATAAAGTTTTTATAGAAAAAATAAATGATGATTTACTTGCTATTATAGACCCTACTCGAAAAGATTTAGCTTCAGCTGCAAGACGTGTGCTAAGATATTTAGTTTTAGAAAACTCTTCAGCTAAAACACAACTATTAAATTGGATTGAGGAGTATTTCAATTTAATTCAACCACAATACAGTTCGCATTTACATAACGAAACTGCTTCTGCAGCCAAAAACATAAAAGAAATTAAACCAACTTACGATGCAAATAATACAGAAGTTGATGGTCGCGTGGTTTTAAGAGATAATTTTGATGCTATTTTTAGTAAATATCCTGAAGCTTTAATTTTTGGAGAAGATGCTGGAAATATAGGTGATGTAAACCAAGGTCTTCAAGGTTTACAAGAAAAATATGGCGAATTACGTATTGCAGATGCAGGCATTCGTGAGGCAACAATTATAGGTCAAGGTATTGGCATGGCAATGCGTGGTTTAAGACCAATTGCAGAAATTCAATATCTAGATTATATAATGTATGCATTACAAATAATGAGCGATGATCTTGCCACTGTACATTATAGAACAAAAGGGCGCCAAAAAGCACCATTAATTGTGCGTACTCGTGGACACAGATTAGAAGGTATTTGGCACTCAGGATCTCAACTTGGAGGCGTCTTAAATTTAATTCGTGGCATTCACGTTTTAGTACCAAGGAATATGACTAAGGCTGCTGGATTCTACAATACATTATTAGAAAGCGACGAACCTGCTCTAGTTGTAGAATGCTTAAACGGTTATAGATTAAAAGAGCAAAAACCAACCAATTTTGGTGAATTTAAAACACCAATTGGTGTTGTAGAGACTGTAAAAGAAGGTACAGATATTACTATATTATCTTATGGTTCTACACTAAGAATTGTTCAAGAAGTTGCAAAAGAATTGTCGCAAGTTGCAATAGATGCAGAGGTTATTGATGCACAATCTTTATTACCTTTCGATTTGAACCATGATGTTGTAAAAAGTTTAGAAAAAACAAATCGGTTAATGATTATAGATGAAGATGTTCCTGGTGGTGCTTCGGCTTATTTGTTGGATCAAATTTTAAACAAGCAAAACGGTTATCAACATCTAGATGCTGCACCAAAAACAGTAACAGCAAAAGCACACAGACCAGCTTATGGTACGGATGGAGATTACTTTTCTAAACCTTCAGCCGAGGATATTTTTGAGGCTATATATGCTGTGATGCACGAGAATAATCCTAATAATTATCCTAAACTGAGATAGTTTTTTAATATAAAAACATTAGTGTTCGACTTAAATATAGATTTTAAAAAGTGTTTATAATATCAAGTAAATACGAATATCGAAAATTGGAGTTTATTTTACTGGTTTATTTCAATTATCAGTTTAATCACTTACATTATATTCTTAAGCCGTGTATAATTAATTGCTAGTAATAGCCAAATTACGAAAGTCCTCTCGGATTTTGAAGTGCACCCAAAAAGTTAGACACTATTTGAGGGTATTTTTATGGAAAGAAAAGTCAAGTACAATTACGATTTTAAACTTCGTTGTGTAATATTTGACCAAAAAATGAAAAAAACAGTTACTTTTCTAATTTTGCTTTTTATATTCAAGTTATGTTATTCTCAAAATTCAAATGAATATGTTAAAATTGAACGTGTGCTATTCATATTTTAATCTTTTAAAACAAATATTTAAACTGTAACTTAAATTATTATCCCAACCAACCTTCTCTATCCAAACTTCTATATTGTATAGCTTCACTTAAATGGTTTCCATTAATATCTTGAGCGCCTTCTAAATCTGCAATAGTTCGTGATACTTTTAAAATACGATCATAAGCTCTTGCAGATAAATTTAAACGTTCCATAGCTGTTTTTAATAGCGTTTTAGATGCATCGTCTAACTTACAATGTGTTCTAATTTGTTTCACGTGCATTTGTGCATTATAATGTACGGTTTCAGAACTTTCAAAACGTTTGGTTTGCTTTTCTCGTGCTTTTGTTACTCGTTTTCTAATATCTATAGATGCTTCTCCTTTTCGCTCGTCTGACAGTTTATCGAAAGGTACAGGAGTGACCTCAATATGTATGTCTATTCTATCTAGCAATGGTCCAGAGATTTTACTTAAATAACGTTGCATTTCGGCTGGACTTGAAGTAATTGGAGAATCTGGATCGTTAAAATAACCACTAGGACTTGGATTCATACTAGCAACTAACATAAAAGAGGATGGATAGGTAACTGTAAATTTTGCTCTAGAAATAGTAACTTCTCGATCTTCTAACGGTTGCCGCATTACTTCGAGAACTTCGCGTTTAAATTCGGGTAATTCATCTAAAAATAAAACGCCATTATGGCATAAAGAAATTTCTCCAGGTTGTGGATAGCTTCCGCCGCCTACAAGTGCTACGTTCGAAATTGTGTGGTGCGGACTTCTAAAAGGACGTTGCGCCATTAAACCAGAGTCTGCTTTTACACGGCCAACAACACTATGTATTTTTGTAGTTTCTAATGCTTCTTTAAGCGACATGGGTGGTAAAATACTTGGCAAACGTTTGGCAAGCATAGTTTTTCCTGCGCCTGGAGGACCAACCAAAATAATATTATGTCCGCCTGCTGCTGCAATTTCCATACAGCGTTTTATACCTTCTTGCCCTTTAACATCTGCAAAATCGAAATCTGGATAATCTAGGTTTTTATAAAATTCTTCTCTTGTATTTATTATGGTTTGTTTTATTACTTCATCTTTATCGAAAAAATTAATAATTTGTTTTATATTATCTATTCCATAAACTTCTAAATCACTTACAATAGCAGCTTCTTTTGCATTTTGAATGGGCAGAATAAAACCTTTAAAGCCTTCTTCTTTTGCTTTAATTGCTATTGGCAAAGCACCTTTTATAGGCTGTAAACTACCATCGAGAGATAATTCTCCCATAATTAAATAGTCTTCTAAATTTTTGACTTGAATTTGTTTTGATGCAGCAAGAATTCCAATAGCTAAAGTTAAATCGTAAGCAGAACCTTCTTTGCGCAAATCGGCGGGTGCCATATTAATGGTAATTTTTTTTCCAGGAATTTTGTAACCATTATTCTGTAATGCAGCAGCTATACGGTAGTTGCTTTCTTTAATTGCGTTGTCTGGTAGGCCTACTAAATGATAACCTATTCCAGAATTAACATTAACTTCTACTGTTATTGTGGATGCTTCAACACCAAAAACGGCACTAGCAAAAACTTTTTTAAGCATATAATAGTTGGTTTAGAATTTAAATGTAGGTAAAAGATAAAGATTATTCAACCTCTACGCTTACAAACTCAAAATTAGTACCATTAAACAAACCTTTGTCGCTTAATTTAAGTGAAGGTATTACTAATAAAGCCATAAAAGATAAGGACATGTAAGGCGCGTGTAATGTGCTTCCCATTTGCTTTGCCATTTTATCAAGTTCTGCATATTGCTTACCAATAGTCTCTCCATTCTGGTCACTCATAATTCCTGCAACTGGAAGTGCAACTATTATTTCTTCGGAATTATTAATTGCACAAATGCCACCTTTTACTTCTATAATTGCATTTACTGCTTTACAAATAGCCTCATCATCTACTCCAACGGCAATAATATTATGCGAATCGTGACCAACAGAACTTGCAATGGCGCCTTCCTTTAAACCAAAATTTTTAATAAAAGCAATGGCTAGTTTTTCGTTTTTATAACGGTTTACAACTGTCATTTTTAAAACATCCGTTTTCGTGTTTGAAATTAGATTTCCATTCTCGATTAAGCTATCTGCAATAATTTCATTTGTAACTAACTCTCCATCGTTACATTTTATTATGCGTATTTTTTTTGCTGAAGATTCAAACCTGAAATCTAAAACTTCTTTTTTCTCACAATTAAAATTGTTAAGATTTTTGAAAGCTACATTTTTAATATTTACCTTTTCGTTATCGTAAACCAACTCACCATTTATATAGGTTTGAAGCGTTTTAAAATTTTTTAAATTTTTAACTACAATACAATCGGCAGTATCTCCAACTTTTAAGCTTCCAATATCTAGATTATAGTGCTTAATTGGGTTAATACAAGCCACTTGAAGCACTTTAAAAACGTCAATGCCTTTTGCTATAGCCCTAGCGCAAAGCTGGTTTATGTGACCTAAAAGTAAATCGTCGGGATGTTTATCGTCGCTACAAAACATCATGTTTTCAAAATGTTTTGGTAGTAAATCTATTAAAGCATTAAAGTTTTTTGCTGCACTGCCTTCGCGGATAATTACTTTCATTCCTTTTTGGAGCTTTTCTAAAGCTTCGTCGTACGTAAAACATTCGTGATCTGTAGAAATTCCTGCTGCAATATATTTGGTAATAGCGTCTCCTCGTAAACCTGGTGCATGACCATCTATTGGTTTATTGTTGTGTTTTGCCCAAGCTATTTTTTTAAGTACTTCTGCGTCATCGAAAAGAACGCCCGGATAATTCATCATTTCGGCAAGATATTTAATGTCTGGATTTGCCATTAAGGTTTTAATGTCTTCGCTATCTATAATGGCTCCAGCAGATTCAAAACTGGTTGCAGGGACACAAGATGGTGCTCCAAAATTGAATTTAAATGGTGTTTGCTTTCCGTTTTCAATCATAAACTCTACACCTTTTACACCCAAAACATTAGCAATTTCGTGAGGATCGCTAACGGTTGATACCGTGCCATGTCTAACTGCTAGTTTAGCAAACTCACTTGGCACCAACATAGAACTTTCTATGTGGATGTGCGCATCTATAAAACCTGGTAATATGTAGTGATTTTTATCATTTTCTTTTTCTACGATAGAAACTATTTTTCCAGCTTCAATAGTAATTACACCTTTGTAAATACGTTGGTTTACAATGTCTACTATGTTTCCTTGTAGTTTCATATTAATTCCTTTAAAAAAAGGAATATTAAGCAATGTATTGCAAGCTCCTTTTTTATTAAATTTTAAATGATAATTATAATTTAAGAGATTCCTTTTTTTAAAAGTAATTTACTGCTTCTTAAAATTCTCTAAACCTTTCATTAACCATTCGAGATACGCATCTTCATCTGGTTCGTAAGCATTAGTATAGTTTAGCAACTCCATATCATGATTTAAAAGCACATAATATGGTTGTGAATTAGACTTAAAATTGAGTGTTTGCAAAGTAGCTAATTTGTCTCCAATCGTTTTTATTCTCTTAACTTTTCCAGAAGATTTTAAGTATTTAAACTGTTCTTCTATTGGCAGTTCTTTTCTATCATCTACATATAAAGAAACAATAATATAGTCTTCTTTTAAAACTTTATAAATCGCATCTTGGCTCCAAACCTGTTCTTCCATTTTACGACAATTAGCGCAAGCCCATCCTGTAAAATCTAACATAATTGGTTTGTTTTCTGCTTTGGCTGCTTCAACGCCACTGTCTATATCTTTATAACAGTTTAAACCTAATGGACACTCAGAATCTTTAGCATACACGCTTTCTGTTAACGGTGGAATAATACCACTTAACAGTTTTAAATTAGCATATTTTGTGTTGGTTAATCCTGGAATTAGATAAATTACAAAGGCAAATACCAAGAAGATAAAAGACCATCTCCATTTTGTTGGCTTCTTAAATGGTCCATCGTGTGGAAATTTAATTTTTCCGAATAAATATAATAGTAATCCAATACCAACAATAATCCAAATACCAATAAATATTTCTCTTGGTAAAATGCCCCAATGTTTTACTAAGTCTGCTTGTGATAAGAATTTAAAGGCTAAAGCAATTTCTATAAAGCCTAAAACGACTTTTACTGTAGTTAACCATCCACCAGATTTTGGTAGTGAGTTTAACCATTTTGGAAACATTGCAAATAGTGTAAATGGTAAAGCTAATGCTAAACCAAAACCACTCATTCCTGCTGTTAATTGTATGGCTCCACCATCTGTAGATAACGAACTTCCTAATAAGGTTCCTAAAATTGGTCCCGTACAAGAAAACGATACAATTGCTAAGGTTAAAGCCATAAAAAAGATGCCTATTGCTCCTCCAATACTATTGGCTTTACTATCTAAAGCTGCACTCCAAGACTGTGGTAATGTTAATTCGAAATACCCAAAAAAAGAAAAAGCAAACACAATAAATACCACAAAAAAGATAATATTTAAGGTCACATTTGTAGATATATTATTAAGGATTTCTGGATCTAAAGAATCTAAAACATGAAATGGTAAGCTTAATAAAAAGTATATTAGAAAAATAAAAAAACCATACATAATAGAATTAGCGGTTCCTTTTTTAGAGTTACCAGAACTTTTTGTAAAAAATGATACCGTTAAAGGTATCATAGGAAATACACATGGCGTTAGCAAAGCAATTAATCCTCCTAAAAAACCTAAAAAGAAAATGTTAAAATTGCTTTTCTCTCCAACTTCTTCTTTTTTGAATTTTTCCCAACCTGTAACTCCTAATTTTAAATCTCCAGATCTTTTTATATCCACATCACTTAAAATTCCAGATTCAGAATCTACTAATGCCTCGCCTGATAAAGATGTTTCAAATTCAAATTCTTCTGGTGCTAAGCACTTTTGGTCATCACAAGCTTGAAAATAAACAGCAGCTTTTATAACTTTAGCTTCAGGATTTAAAATTTTAAATTTTTGTTTAAATGTCGCTACATTTTCAAAATAATTTACCTGCATTTGAAATGCTTGTTCAAACTTACGAACAAATTTGGACTCCTTTGTTTTCCCAATTAATTCAAAATCTTTAGAGAAGGTGTCGAATGTAAATTCAGACGCAATTGGTCCAAGTTCATTGTCCTGTTTTTGGCTGTAAAAATGCCAATTATCGTCTATTAATGCGGTATAAGTAATCTCGTATTCTGTTTCCGATAATTTCTTGGCTTTCGATGTCCACTTTACTGGTTCTAAAATATTAGATTGTTTCTTTTTTAATGGTAATTTAAAAGTGAGCACTTCGCTTTCAAAAATACACTTAGTATCGTCGCAAGCTTGATATTCAACTTCGGCAACTATACTTGAGATATCTGAATTTAAAATTTTTACTTTTTGAGTAAAAATGGCTTCATTATCAAAGTAAGTTAAATCCATTTGAAACACATTATCGAACTTTGTAATGCTATTACTTTCTTTTGTTTTTCCAACAAGTTTAAAGTCGTTTGTTCTTGCAATAGAATCGTAAACAAAACTTGTAGGAATAGCACCGCCTTCTGGTAAGTTTTGAGCGTATAAGTGCCAATAGTCTTCTATTTCTGCGGAATAGATTAAATTATATTCTGTTCCAGAAATTTTTTCAACACTGGTTTTCCATTTCACAGGTTCTAATTGTGCAAATAGAGTTTGCATAGAAAATAGTAAGACTAATAAAGCTAAGATTTTCTTCATTATTTAAGTAATATTTTTAATATTTTATTAGTTTTTTTTGTAACCTTAAAACGCTCGTCTGCGCGATAGTTTAAAACCCAAACAATTTCATTTTTGCTGCACAATAAAAGACATTTCTCTTTGTCTAACAAAGATAGTTTTTCATCTTTAAAATATTTGCTTAATTTCTTTTTACCATTGAGCCCTAAAGGATAGAAATAGTCGCCTTCCTCCCAAGTTCTAACAGTTAAAGGATAGCTTAATGTTTCAGCATCAACAAAAATTTCATTACCAGACGTTTTTGTTATTGCATCTGCTTTATTAAAGGACAAAATTCCGTTTAAAACAGGCTTATTTTTTTCCTCTTTAGTAATAGTAATTTCACTATTTTTTTCTTCGGAAGGCAATGCTGCCAAAATTAAGTGTGTTCTGTCTTTTATTAATCTGTGTGTTTCTGAAAAAATTTGTTTTCCACTTTGTGCGGATAGTAAATTTTCAATATCATTAAACGCTTTAAAACCAAATGGTTTAAAAACTTCTACTAAATAAGCTTTAGGATTATTAAGTTTGGTAAATTTAGAAATATCATAGATTATTTCTTCGTTACTTATAGATACAATGGTTCGTTTTAAAACAGCGTCCACACTTTCTTCTACAATATCTGCGGTATCATTTAAGTTTTGTAAAGTGTTTTCAAAATTTTGAAGCATTAAAGGATTACGTTCTTTTAATTTAGGTATAACCTCATGTCTTAATTGGTTTCTTAAGTATTTAGTTGAAGCATTACTACTATCTTCTCTCCATTTTATATTTTGCTTTTTAGCGTAATTTTCTATTGTTTCTCTAGAAAATTTTAAAAAAGGCCTTACAATATTTCCGTTGGTCTCTGGGATACCTGTTAAACCATTTAATCCTGTTCCACGTGTTAAATTAATAAGAAAGGTTTCTAAATTATCGTCTGCATGATGTGCCGTTATAATATAGTCGAAATTTAACAGTGTTGCTAATTCTTGAAACCAATTATAACGCAATGCTCTTGCTGCCATTTGGATTGACAGTTTGTTTTCTTTAGCATAATCATTAGTGTTAAAATGCTGAATAAACACTTCTAAATCTAGTGTTTTGGCTAAATCAAGAATAAACTTTTCATCTGCATCGCTTTCTGTATTTCTTAAATTAAAATTGCAGTGCGCCAATGCTATTTCAAATTTTAATGCTTTGCAAAGGTATGTTAACGCTACGCTGTCTAATCCGCCAGAAATGGCTATTAACAGCCTTTTTTCTTTAAGAAATGCTAGATGAGAATCTATATGTTTTTTAAATTTTTCCTGCACCTTGTAAAGGTACGTTTTTTACAATTTTTACGTGTAAATTAATTCGATTTTAATATTTTAGTGTTGGTTTAACCAATCTACAATTGCTTTCATCATTTCTTGTGCGCAAATATCATGGTGCAACTCATGATAGCAATCTTGATATGGTTTTAAATCTACAAATTTACTGTTTTTACAAAAAGCTAAAGAGCCTTTAAAGTCTATAATCCTGTCTGCAGTGCCATGAGTTATAAATGCAGGAACATTTAGCATACACGCATTTGTAATGGCATATTCACCAGCTTCTATAACTGGAAATAAGTAATTAGGGCTAATTTTATCGTGAACTAAAGGATCTTGAATATACTGTTGTACTTGACTAGGAATACTTGAAATAGCTTCTACATCAATTTCACTAGGTAATGTAATAGACGGAAAAACATGGAACAATAATTTACCTAAAGCAACTTTCCATTTTGGTAGTTTAAATGCTAGTCTTAAAAATGGACTTGTTGCAATAATAGCTTTAATTTTTGGCTGCCTCTTTAAAGCATAATTAATTACAATATTTCCACCCAAACTATGACCATAAATAAATACTGGTACATTTTTAAATAACGTTTTTGCTTTATCTATTGTAAGTTCAAGACTATCTAAAAGGGCATTGTAGCCTGAACAATTTCCACGTTTACCTTTGGTTTTACCATGTCCAAATAGATCGTAAGCCACTACTGCATAGTTTGCTTTAAGTAAATAAGGGATTACAGATTCTTTGTAGCGTCCAGAATGTTCTCCCATACCATGGACTAAAACAATTACTGCTTTAGCTATTTGTGGTGTCCAGTATTGCCCAAATAATGCTGTGTTATGGAGTTTAATGGTAAAGGTGTTTTCCATTTATTAATTTTCTAAAACAGTTCGCATTGCCTTTGCTTTAACTAAACATTCTTCATATTCTTTTAGCGGATCGCTTTTAGCTGTTATTGCACCACCTACGGAATACGACACATATTTTTTGGTTTCATTATAAAGAATACTTCTAATAACAACGTTAAAATCGAAATCGCCATTTGGAGTTATATAACCTACACTCCCTGAATATAAACCGCGTTTAGTTTCTTCAAGGTTTTCAATAATTTTCATTGCTGAAATTTTTGGTGCTCCCGTCATACTTCCCATTGGGAATGTAGATTTTATTATATCTATTGGGTTTATATTTTGTGCTACTTCTGAAACTATTGTAGAAATCATTTGGTGTACTTGGTCGAACGTGTAGATTTTACAAAGCTCTTCTACTTTAACACTACCTTTTATGGCTGTTTGCGAAAGGTCGTTACGTACTAAATCTACAATCATTATATTTTCGCTTCGCTCCTTTTCATCACTTATTAAATCGTTTTTTAAAATAGAATCCATAATATGGTCTTCGTCACGTTTTGCTGTACCTTTAATAGGTTGAGAAATCACTTTAGTGCCTACTTTTTTAATGTACCGTTCTGGTGAAGCAGATAATAAATAGTTATTTCTAATTTTTAAAAACGTAGCATAAGGTGGCTTTGAAATAGTATTAAGCTTAATATAGGTTTCTAAAGGTTGAATAATTGTGTTTTTAGCATAAAACTCTTGACAAAAATTAGCTTCGTAAATGTCGCCTCGATTTATATGAGATAACATTTGTGTTACCTTTTGAAAATACTCCTCTTTGTGTATTTTAAGTTTAATTTTTATTGGCTTACTCGATTGCTCGATTGTTGGATTGTTAGATTTTTCGATGTGTAGCAAATCTATATCTAGCTCATAGTCAACTGCTTTTAAAAATAATGTTTCTACACTATTACCTTTAATAAGAAAAAGTTTTTTTGGCTGAAAAAAATACAAATCTGGGAAGTCTAAAGCATCGTCATTGTTAGATTTTAAAGCTTCGGTGTCGTTTTTTAAATCGTAAGTTAAGTAGCCAAAAATCCAATCGTTTGTTGTGGTGTAATATTCCTTTAATTTATCGAAAGCATTTAGATAATCGGTTTGTATTGCTGTAAAAGCATCTACTGCTAAAACGGCATCATAACTAGCATACTTTTGATTGTTTTTTAAATATTTAGAATTAGAATCTAACCAAACTACATCATCAAACTGCTGTGCCCAAGACAATAACTTTTGCTTAAATGCCTCAATATTTTTAATCGTGTGTTTTTGCTGTGTTCTCAAAGCATAATTTTGGTTTTACAAAGTACCAAAAATATAATCAGTTTTAAAACTGAAAGTAGTTTTTTAGAATGAAATACTTTAAATTATCCATGCAAACTAAAAATGATTAGCGAATTCAATATTAACAAAGTAACTTTGCAGCATGACTTTTAGAGACTTAAACTTAAATACGCCATTATATAACGCGCTCGACGATTTAGGCTTTACAACGCCTACTCCTATTCAAGCCGAAGCTTTTAGCGTTGTTGCCAGCGGTAAAGATATGGTTGGTATTGCGCAAACTGGAACTGGAAAAACCTTTGGTTACATGTTACCAGTGCTTAAAAACTTAGCATTTTCTAAGCAAGATAACCCAAGAGTATTAGTTTTGGTACCTACACGAGAACTTGTGGTACAAGTAGTCGATGAGATAGAAAAACTAACTAAATATATAAATACACGTGTTTTAGGTGTTTATGGTGGTACAAATATTAATACACAAAAGCATGCTATTGCCCTAGGTATAGATATTTTAGTTGCAACTCCAGGTCGTATGTATGATTTAGCATTAAGCCATGTTTTAAAGTTAAAATCTATCCAGAAATTAATTATAGATGAAGTAGATGTTATGCTCGATTTGGGTTTTAGACACCAACTTACTAATATTTTCGATTTACTACCAGAGCGTCGACAAAATATTATGTTCTCTGCAACCATGACAAAAGATATAGATGCTTTAATTACAGATTTCTTTAAATATCCAGAAAAAGTATCGATTGCAACCTCTGGAACACCTTTAGAAAACATCAAGCAAACACGCTATAAGGTTCCTAATTTTTATACTAAGTTAAATTTATTAAAGCACTTACTTGGGGATGAAGAAACATACAATAAAGTTTTAATTTTTGTTGCTAACAAAAAAATGGCAGACCGTCTATTTGAAGCTTTAAACGAAGAATATAACGATGAGTTATGCGTAATACACTCTAACAAAACTCAAAATTACAGATTGCGAAGTATCGAGCAGTTTCGTGATGGTGCTAACAGAATATTAGTAGCTACAGATATTATGGCTCGTGGATTGGATATTGATAATGTCTCTCATGTTATTAATTTTGACACTCCAGATTTTCCAGAAAACTATATGCATCGCATTGGTAGAACTGGTCGTGCCGAACGCCAAGGAAATGCGCTTGTTTTTACTACTGAAAGAGACAAACATGCTATTGAAGATATCGAAGCATTAATGCAGATGACTATTAATATTGAAACGCTTCCTAGTGAAGTTGAGATTTCTAAAGAATTAATTGAAGAAGAAAGACCACAGATTAGAGAACATAATAATCCAAACAAACGTTTAAAAGACGAAGATGCTCCTGGACCTGCTTTTCATGAAAAATCTGAAAAAAATTCTAAAGAAAATAAAGGTGGTTCATACAAATTTAAAATTGCTGCAAAGTATAAAAAACCTAAAACGCGAGGAGACAAAAACTACCAGAGGTATAATAAAAACAAATAGTATTTAACTTTATACCATATCTTATTTAATATTAATAAGTTAAGAAATTACATTTTAAAATATTATCTTTAGTTTTTCGTTTATTCTTACTAAGTCATAAATCTAAACTAATGTCTGCTGCTATCTTTAATTTACTTCCAAATTTGCAACCGTTTTATCATGAGACACATTATGATAATCTATTTTTAAATCAGCAATGGGTGTTGGTAAATGGTATTTCTAAAAAAAAGGCTATTTACACTTTTAAAGATGAAAACATCCTCCATATTTCCGACAGTAAAACAACCACAGAAACATCTTGGTGTATTATAACTAAAAACACTTTTTCTATTATAACCGAAGATGGTGAAATTACAGTTAAAGCTTATTTTAAAGATGACGATATTTTAATACTTAATAGAATACAAACAGACGATTGTGCTCTTTTTATAAATGAAAGCAGCTATTCTAATACTTTAAATTCTATAGAAGATGTGCGGCAGTTTCTACATAAAAAATATAAAAAAAAGGCTAATAATTTAATTTACGACCATGAATTTTATTACATAGAGAAGTCTAAAGAATTTGGTCCTTTTACAGTTGAAGAACTTACTAATAAAGTAAATACTGAAACCATTAGCTCTGATTGTTTTGTTAGAGATGTGAATGCACAAAATTACAGTAACAGACTACGTATTAAGGATTTAATGAGAGAACTTAAATAAAAAAAATGTATTTATACATTAATCTCTTTCTACAATTTCGTCTTTAGCCAGATACCCTAAAACAATCTTTTTCATTTTAACAGCGTCTTTGTTGTTCATTTTAAAATTGCTACGCTTTAGCTTATGAGTTTTCGAAAGCCAATTTTTAAATTTTATAAATGCGCTTTTTCTTTTA
>Ga0079203_1000943_pt1 | contig 22382 bp, 21 predicted proteins | sample PorBlaMBantryBay_FD_68602 | JGI IMG/M metagenome (GOLD analysis project Ga0079203, IMG submission 68602) | Marine algae microbial communities from Bantry Bay - Bantry Bay, Ireland | ecosystem: Host-associated > Algae > Red algae > Blade | place: Bantry Bay, Ireland
TTTCATCAATCAAGGCGCTGAAATGGGCGTTATGCACAGCATAATAACCATTTTAGTAACGAAGCGTGATGGAAAAAGAGGAAGCATAGTGTCTTAATTTATTTTATCAACATTCCTAAACATATAGAATAGGAACTTATATCCGCCTGAATCCGTTAGATTTAATTATATAAAACCACACGTTTAAGTTTAAATGGGGTCAAGTAAATTATAACCGGAATGATGAAAAAGTGGGAATTAAAGATAATATTAGACCGTACTTAAACTAATTTAAGTTGAAAAATATTCGGGATATGTAATTAAAAAATTAAAAAACAGGCGTGATTAACTTTCTTACAGCGCAAAAATACACAATATTTTATAATTCCAAATATTATCTTTGCAAAAAGAAACGTAAAGTTTTCCACAAAGTTCTGCAAAAGGACTTATTTTCACAATTTTAATAGCCCAAAACGCTATTTAACCTAAATTTTTTGAATGTTAACCATCAATTTTATTCGAGAAAATCGGGAGTTACTCCACGAAAGACTACAAAAACGGAACCTAAAACCGGAAATTATCACCGAGAAACTCGATTTACTCGAAAGATTAGATCAGAAAAGACGAGATAACCAAACCGAAATGGATCAAATCCTGGCCGAAAACAACAAAGCAGCCAAAAGTATTGGTATGCTTTATAAAGAAGGAAAAAAAGCCGAAGCCGATGAGCTTAAAGCCAAAGTAGCGGAACGCAAAACAGCGATTCAAACCCTTCAGGAGGCACAAACCACCGTCAAAGCAGAACTCCAAAATCTACTACTCTCTATTCCTAACATACCACACCCTTCTGTTCCTGCGGGTAATACGGATGAGGATAATGAACTTTATAAAGCTTGTGCTACGCCACTACCCGTACTTCCAGACACTGCAGTACCACACTGGGATTTAGTGCAAGAATATAACTTGATTGATTTTGAACTAGGTGTCAAAATTACCGGAGCAGGGTTTCCACTCTTTCGAGGCAAAGGTGCCAGATTGGAACGTGCCTTAATCAATATGTTTTTGGATCATGCTGCGGCTGCAGGATACGAAGAAATTGTTCCACCATTATTAGTCAACGAAGCGACTGCGCGTGCTACAGGTCAACTACCTGACAAGGAAGGACAAATGTATTACGTTGAAAAAGATGACCTCTATCTCATCCCAACTGCCGAAGTACCCATTACCAATATCTATCGCGATATTATCTTAGACGAACAGGACTTTCCCATAAAACTTACTGGTTATACTCCCTGCTTCCGACGCGAAGCGGGTGCACATGGAAAAGATGTTCGTGGCTTAAACAGAGTACATCAATTTGATAAAGTAGAAATCGTACAAATCGAACATCCTGATAAATCGTATGATACATTAATGAACATGCTAGCCCATGTAGAAAAATTGTTACAAAAGCTAGAACTCCCCTACCGTATCTTACGCCTTTGTGGTGGTGACCTTGGATTTACCGCTGCATTGACTTTTGATTTTGAAGTGTACAGCGCTGCTCAGAAACGATGGTTAGAAGTCAGCTCGGTTTCTAATTTTGAAACCTTCCAGTCCAACCGACTTAAATTGCGTTATCGCGATGAAAGTAAAAAAATGCAGCTAGCACATACCCTCAATGGTAGTGCATTGGCACTAGCTCGAATCGTAGCCGCTTTATTGGAAAATAACCAAACCCCTGAAGGCATAAAAATTCCTGAAGCATTACGTCCCTACACCGGTTTTGCGGTTATAGCCAATAAATAGAACGAAGGTTGGAAGGTGCATTTTACCCTACCAACCTGCTTATTTTAGTCAAATTAACATTATATTAATGTGACCAGCACCATTCTTTTCGGTCAGATTAGTAGAGGAATATTTAATTTCTTTGAAATAATAATTAAAAACTGCGAACGACCATTAAATAGATTGAACTTTTGAACAACTTTATTTAATCATCGTTCCTAAAATAAAAGGTTGCTTATGTTTAGTATGGATTACATGATTTATATGGCTATAGCCGGAGTAATGACCATGATTGGCGCTGCAGTTAGCGGTCGCTTGAAATCAAAATTTGCGCAATACAGCAAAATGCCCCTACAGAAGGGACAAAATGGACAGCAAATTGCACAGGAGATGCTTAGTTTTTATGGTATCAACGATGTGAAAATCGTACGAGGCCAAGGGGTTTTAACCGACCACTATAATCCGGTTACCAAAACAATTTCACTCAGCCCCGATGTACACGATGGCCGCCACGTAGCCGCTGCCGCTGTAGCTGCTCACGAATGTGGACACGCAGTACAGCATGCAGAAGCTTATGCAGCACTCAAGTTGCGCTCGGCACTGGTACCTGTAGTAAAGGTCGCTTCTATCGCCCAAGGATATGGGTTGATGATTGCATTGATGCTGGCAGGTACGATTCCACAATTGTTACTTGCGGTAATTATTGCTTTTGCCGTAACTAGCTTGTTTGCCTTTATTACGCTCCCCGTCGAGTTTGACGCAAGTAAGCGCGCACTGGTATGGTTGGATGAAAGTGGCGCTACTGCCGGAGCCGAACAAGAAGGAGCAAAGGATGCATTATGGTGGGCAGCAATGACTTATGTATCTGCGGCATTATCTTCCCTAGTGATCCTGGTATACCTCATCTTCCGCTACATGGGCTCTAATCGGTAAACATTTAAGGTTGATAAATAATTTATCAAATAAATAGCATCTTTTCGTTGTTAAGGATAAAACAACAGAGGATGCTATTTTTTTATTTGCAAAAGAATTTTGTTCGACGAGGATTTTAATTTACTTTAGCTCCTGATTAAGGGATGTTGATTAAATAACTATCCATTCTGACTTTCTTTTTAAAGAAAACCATAAAGAAGTCGTTGGAACATTCTTTGCCCTTATACTGAGAATAACTAACAAACTTGCTAATCCTTAGAAATACTATGAGTATCAAAAAAAGAAGATTCGTCTTTACCGAATTTAAGACGCTACAACACGTCAATTTTGAAAAACTAGAAAAAGTTTGTGACAAGCTTTTTGTAATGATTCATCAGGAGGAAAAACACATACCACTATCGCTCGCATTGTCGATGCAGCAAATGGGTAAAAATGCGAAATGGATGGTGATCCACGCCAAACCACAACAAACCCTGAATTTTCACCTAAGTTATTTTCTAGGAAAACTAGATGAAAAATTAGCGGAAGATATTGAGTTTGTATTATTATCTAGCACCGATACACTGGACGCGCTGGTTGACTTTATCAATACACGTGGTCGTAACTGCTTGCGCGTAACCATAGAAGATACAGAAACAGATGCTGAAGTAGAGGAAGAAGAAACCGAAGCGTATCTTCGGGATGAAGATACGGATGAATATGATGATGATGGATTCAACATCGATCTGAGTGAAGTAAGTCCTACAGGAACTGGATTTGAATCTGCTGGACTGAGACAGGAAACGGTGACCCGAAGAGTGCCTGCAGATGGGGAGATCGAAAATAAAGCACTAGAAACCGTACAAAGACTACAGTTTACTGGTAATCGTCCCGCCGAGGTTGTTTTACTACGTGATTATATCGCATTGTTTCATCAGGATATGGAAAACGATGATGGGCAGGCAGACCAAATTATCAATAAACTAGTAGAAGATAAACAGATAGAAGTCCGTAAAGGCATTATTAAATACAATTTTTAAAAACAATATAATCATGCAACACGAAGAAGTAATCGACAGTGTCAAAAAAGCACGATCAGGTATGGAAGAAAACATTGACCATCTGGAAAGTGAACTAGGAAAGGTACGTGCAGGTAAAGCTTCTCCATCTATGCTCAGCGGTCTCCTCGTGGATTACTACGGTTCTCCCACTCCGTTGACTCAGGTCGCTAATATTCTCCTTTCTGATTCTCGTACTCTTAGTATTCAGCCATGGGAAAAGCCTATGATTGCCAATATCGAAAAAGCTATCTTTGAAGCCAACCTCGGTATAACACCACAAAATAACGGCGAAATGGTCATCCTCAACATTCCACCACTAACGGAGGAACGACGTAAGGATTTAGTAAAAAAAGCCAAATCTCTAGGGGAAGAAGCCAAAGTTTCTATCCGTAACAACCGCCAAAAAGCAATGGATTTTGTAAAACGTGCCGTCAAAGATGGCTATCCTGAAGATCAGGGTAAACGCAAGGAAAATGAAATTCAGGAAATGGTGGATAAATATAATGATAAGGTAGCAAAAATCGTAGAGCAGAAAGAGAAAGATATAATGACGATTTAAGAAAAAATACCTATTTCAAAGCATACACTTTTAATAAAAGACCGGTTTGTACATACAATCGGTCTTTTTCTATTCTTACTTGATAGGTATCTTTTAGTGGTAAATGCAAATCCATAGAACGCGCTTGCAATGACCTCAAATGATAAACCAACAGCTTCCCTTCCTCCTGATAAATTAGTTGATTGTCCATCACCTGAAATTGTTCAAGTCCTTTAATATCGAGGGTCTTGTTATAATTACCAAAAAGGTCAAAAACTAAAATACCTAACTCCGGATCATTGACGTAGAGCTGGTTATTTCGTTCTAAGATAAAATTAGGCTGCAGGGTTTTCCCCAACACCATACTGATATTATTACTTTCCTGAAGTACTGCGCCGTTGCGGTTTATTTTTTTGATATTAAACTTTATATCATCATAAATCCAAAGATTGTTATCACTCGAAATGCCCACCGCTGGTACATCAATTACATCTAAGTCATACAGGTCAAAACGTCCACTCTCGCTCAGTGTCCGATCTAACAGCACGACCGTCCGGAAGTCGGGATAAAATAAAAGCAGGTTAAATGGATCGGTCGCATCTACATATCCCAAATCCCCCAACGTATTATTGTTGTAACGAAATTGTGGAAGTCCCTCCGGATTATATTTAACCACTTCATTGGTTTTAGAAACCGTATACACATTCCGAAGTCGGTCTGTGGTGAAGAGCGGCGCTGTAATTTTAAGCTCGTACAATAACACCAAAGCCGACGTATCCCCCTGCCCTACCCCAACCTGTGGTGTCAACCAAACTAGACAACAAATAACCCAGCTAAGCTTTAATAATCTTTCCATCTTCATTTTCAAAAAATCTAAGAGAGAGTTCTTTTCCATCAAAAACCGCATAAGAACAAGTATACATCCACTCTCCCAGGTTGATATAACGTGCCAATCCGTCTTTTAGCGTACAATCAACCGTAAGATGGCGATGACCAAAGACAAAATAATCAATAGACTGTGCATCAAGCTGTTCGTTAGCAAAAACAGCCAGCCACTCCCGCTCAGGTCCCGTCCACCCTGTAATATCATGTTCCATTTCTCGGCTCTGACTAGAAGAAAACGACATGAGCCAGAGACCAAAATTTGGATGTAACCGAGCATAAAGCCATTGACAAAGCGGATTAGCCAGTATTTTTTTTAATAATTTATATCCCCGGTCTCCAGGCCCAAGTCCATCTCCATGACCGATAAAGAATTTTTTATTTCCCAGTTGACGCATAACCGGCTCTCTGTAAATCGGAATATCTAATTCTTTTTCAAAATAATCAAACATCCACATATCATGATTCCCAGTAAAAAAGAAAATCTCTATTCCCACGTCCCTTAGTTCCCGTAATTTCCCAAATAGCCGAATATAACCCCGTGGGACGACCGTTTTATACTCAAACCAATAATCAAAAACATCTCCCACCAGATAAATCTCTTTCGCATCCTCCTGTATCTTATCCAACCAGCGCACAATCTTTCTTTCCCGCTCCCTGCTCGTCAGCCGCCCATCCGAACCCAGGTGAAAATCAGAAGCGAAGTAGATATTTTTTTTAGTCATAAAAGAAAATTTAATTATTAGTCAAGCTAAGGATCAATTCAAATTTTTTCTTCAAAAGTCCAATTCGGATCATTACCTTTGCAGTACTTCAACAAAAGTAGAGGTATTTATTGATTTTTAAAATTTAGTATTATGAATTTAGACCTTTCCGGCAAGAATGCCTTAGTATGTGGCGGCAGTAAGGGTATTGGTAGAGCCATTGCCATTGAACTTGCTGCATTGGGCGCCAATGTGACCGTTGTAGCGCGTAGCCCCGGTCCGCTGAGTGAGACCGTCAAAGAACTGCCTTTGGCTAAAGACCAAGACCACGATTTTCTCGTAGCTGACTTTACCGATCAGGCAGATCTACGTAAAAAAGTTGCAGGACTGACCAGCCTCAAACCCATTCATATTCTCATCAATAATACCGGTGGGCCTCCTGGCGGCCCGCTGCTGAGTGCAACGCCTGAAGCATTTTTAAAAGCATTTAATAACCACCTGATTTGTAACCATCTACTCATTCGTACTGTCGTAAAAGGAATGAAAATGGAAGGCTATGGCCGGATTATCAATGTAATTTCTACTTCTGTCAAACAACCTATCTCAGGATTGGGAGTTTCCAATACCACACGCGGTGCAGTCGCCAACTGGTCCAAAACCCTCGCCACCGAGCTGGGGCCTGATGGAATCACCGTCAATAATATATTGCCCGGCTCTACCGCTACGGAACGACTCGAAGATATTTTTAAAGCACGCGCTGCTAAAAATGGAACGACCCGTGACGAGGAGGCAGAAAAAATGCGTAAAACGGTTCCTATAGGTCGTTTCGCTGAACCAAAAGAAATTGGTGCAGCCGCCGCTTTTCTGGCTAGCCCTGCGGCCGCCTACATTTCGGGAACGAATATGGTGGTGGATGGAGGACGGACGAAGTCGCTGTAAGATTTGAAGAAAGCCGACCAGCCAATAGTGGCTAATGCCCTTGACGTCAAATTGTAAAAAGGACATCCAATTTCATTGTTAGCTGGCTGACTAAAAATTACTATTCACTAGACTTTAAACTCAATCATGAAATTAGAACATATCGGAATAGCCGTTAAAAATCTGGAAGCAGCCAACGAACGCTACGCCACCTTATTTGGTAAAAAGCATTATAAAATTGAAGAAGTAGCATCGGAACAGGTACGCACTTCTTTTTTTAAAACAGGATCCTCCAAAATTGAATTACTGGAAGCGACCGGACCGGAGAGTGCCATTGCAAAACACATCGAAAAACGAGGAGAAGGAATGCACCATGTCGCTTTTGAGGTAAAAGATATTTACGCAGAAATGGAACGACTACGACAAGAAGGCTTTCGTGTCCTAAATGAAAAACCTAAGCGAGGTGCAGATAATAAGCTCGTCTGTTTTATCCATCCAAAGTCTGCCAACGGTGTATTGGTAGAACTTTGCCAACGAATTGCAGAATAATGGAATGGTATCATTATTTGATCGCCATTATTGGAGGAGGCGTTGCCGGAGTGATTAATACCCTTGCGGGAAATGGTTCCGCAATAACCCTGACTATTTTGACGGAGGTCTTGCAGTTGCCTCCCAACGTAGCCAACGGCACCAATCGGGTAGGTATCTTTACCCAATCTGCAGCAGGTAGTTGGGTGTTTTATAAAAAAGGGAAGCTCGATATTCACAGAAGCAGGGCCTATATTATTCCCATTATTATAGGAGCCATATTCGGCGTACTCGTTGCCGTGTGGGTGAGCAATGAACAGTTCAAACAAGTATTTCAATTTATGATGCTGGCCATGTTTCTCGTGATTTTGGTACGGCCAAAACGCTGGTTACAAGAATCAAATCCCAATATGCGTATCAACTACTGGTTGGTCTTACCTGCCTTTTTTGCGCTGGGCTTCTATGGTGGATTTATTCAAATGGGAATGGGCATTTTTTTTCTGGCAGCCATGGTGCTGGGAGCTCGGTATAGCATGACGGATGCTAATGCGGTCAAGAGTTTTGTCGTGATGGCGTATACGATTGTGGTCATTGCTATTTTTCAATGGAAGGGACTGATCGACTGGAAAATGGGTGCGTTACTCGCAGTTGGTCAAACTACCGGAGGCTGGTGGGCCGCTAATTTTGCCACAGGTCATCCGGCCGCGAACTTATGGGCGTATCGGTTGTTAGTGGTTATCGTAGTCCTGGCCATTATTAAAATGTTCAATTTACATAACTGGGTTATCACCCTTTTTTAATACCAAAACAGGTCTACTATCCAAGCGGGATCAGCTCCTCTAAAGGAACTGATTATCCTTGCCTTTTTTATCATTTACTTTGTGTGGGGTTCTACTTATCTGGCCAATCAATGGTCGCCGCAGGATTATTAATTTTTGGAGTGGTATTAATTACCCTGAAAGAAAAGAAGGCTACGAAGTAATTTAAGTTTACATTATCAATCATAAAAACTATGGATTCGTTTACACAAATAGCATTAGGTGCCGCCGTAGGTGAAGCCGTATTAGGAAAAAAGGTAGGCAACCGAGCAATGGTTTGGGGAGCAGTAGGTGGAACGATCCCCGATCTGGATATTATTGCCAATCTGGTAACAGACGAAATGACGGCCTTGGCGTTTCATCGTGGGATTAGTCATTCTTTTTTATTTGCAGCGACCTTTCCGATTGCGCTAGGATGGCTGGTGCATCGGCTGTATAGCTCAGGTATGTATCGTCATAAAGCATACAAGGGAGCAGTCATTTTTGGGGCCATGCTGTTTTTTACCGTAGTAGCTACTGTGATTTCTGCTATTCCTGTTTTAACTGGAGGTGATCCGTATTATCCTACTATTATTGGTTTTGTTTTGGTGGGAACGGCTTTGGCTCATTGGTTAAAAGTATCATACTATCAAGAAGAATTAACAGAGGTAACGGCGAGTTGGAAAGATTGGTCGTGGTTGTTATTCTGGGCAGTTTTCACCCATCCGCTTCTGGATTGTTGTACCGCCTATGGTACGCAGATTTTCCAGCCCTTTTCAGACTATCGGGTAGCGTTTAATAACATTTCAGTGGTCGATCCCATTTATACGCTCCCTTTGCTCATTGGATTACTGTTGGCAGCCCGATTGATGCGTCATTCTCCGAAGCGGAAATTATTTAACTATTTAGGGTTGGGAGTAAGTACGGCTTATTTGGCTTTTACCTTTTGGAATAAAACGAGGATTAATCATGTCTTTGAAGAAAGTATGGCTAGACAGGAGATAGTTTACGACCGTTACATGACTTCTCCTACTATTTTTAATAATGTGCTTTGGAATTGTCTAGCAGAAAATGAAGCAGCTTATTATTATGGTCAATATTCTCTTTTTGATAAAAAAAATGAAGTAGATATATTGACCATTTCCAAAAATCACGAAAAGGTTGCTCAATATCAGAATACTGAAACTATCAAGACGCTTCGCTGGTTTTCTAATGATTATTATAATGTAGTGACCAATGACGCAGGACAATTACAACTAAATGACCTTCGTTATGGTGTCCTCAATGATACGCTAAGTAGCGACCGCGATTATATTTTTCGTTTTATATTAACAGAAGAGAATGGAAAATTAATCGCGCACCAAAATCGAGAAACAGATGATACCATCGGAGAAACTTTTGGAAAATTATGGCGAAGAGTTTGGGGAAAGTAAAAAAACGGATAGTACACGTTGACCGCATACTACCCGTTTTATAAAAATACTTTATAAAATTTTATTGAGCAGTAATCGTTACTTTGATTACTGAACTAGCATCAGCAGGAACATTATCAAATGTACTGGTTACTACTCTCACATTACTGTCGCTATCATCAGCACCTGAATTAGCTGCAGACTGTCGGATTACCTGATCTGCTCCTGCACCAGGATACTGATCTACTTCCGTTCCAGCATCATATAAGAAAATAGAGCTGCTAACATCACCAGTCACAGGAGTGGTTCCGGTGAACAAATCCAATCCATCTTCCGAGAAGCTATAAAACCAGTCATTACTTTGTACAAACATGGTCGCTAAAGACAATCTTTCACCTGGACGAGCCTCAAAAGTAAAAGAATAAGATCCACCAGGTCCGATGGCACTAGGAGCAGATGCACCTACTGGCGTGTTAAAAACACCACTAGCAGAGACGTCATCTTTACCATCAAGCGCTGTACCTAAATCACCAGGTGTACCATCTTCCGCAATACCTTCTAATCCTTCACCACGATCATCTTCACCAAGAGTATATAGCGGCTTTTCGTCATCATCATGTACTGCCCAAGCACCAGGAGAAAGTGGTACAATTACACCAGTGTTTTCAGTCAGCAAAGTAGCTGCTTCACCTGCTTCACCATCTTCCGCAATATCTTCTACCGCAGTAGAAGCTGCTTCACCAGCGGTAAAAAACGGAGCATCGCCAGTATGTACTGCCCATGCAAATGGAGACATCGGTACCGCTGCTCGTTCATTAGGACCAATCGCAGGTCGTGCGATAGTCATCGCATCAGATACATTTGTAAAGACAGCCGTAAACTCATTTCCACCATTATGGGTGATCGTAACGCTGATTACTTCGTCAACATCAGGAAGCGTGTTCGTGCCATCTGTATTATTTTCGATAAGCGTAACTACTCCTCCAGTTTCATCCAACCCAATATCCGTTGCATTCATCATTCCAGAGGTAGCATCTTGTTGTGGCTTTTGGTTGGGGCCACCTGTTTCTTCATTTACTTCAGTACCTGCATCCCAGAGTTCTACCTGGTCAGTAACGTTAGCAGGAGTACCTTCTCCAATAGGATTTCCATCACCATCAAAAAGAGCAATACCCGCTTCATCAGGAGCAAGGAATAAATCATTAGACTGTACAAACATCGTTACAAAAGATAATCTCGCACCACCATCCATAGGGGTCACGTTTGGTCCTGCATTGAATGTAATTTCGTAGCTGTCGCCAGGAAAAATAGGGCCAGGCATAGTTCCACCTACAGGTGTATTAACTACACCACTTTGGAAATACGTAAAAGGGGTAACTACATTTTCGATAGTAACTGTAAAATTAGAGGCTTCGCCTGTTGGTTCGTCGTCATCTTTACATCCCACTAGTGAAAGGGAAACAATAAATAGACTTAAAAAGAAATACTTCATTAAAAAGATTTTTTTGTGAATAAAAAGTAGCATTGGGGTTGTTTGTCTGAGGACAGACATGCTGATTGCGGTTCTACAACGGGTTGAATTAAGTTATGTTCTTAAAAATTTGACTAAACTCAAAAATCGCAATGACTTCTGTCTGCAACGAGACAAAGAAGGAATTTTATTTTTTGACAGGCAGCAGACAGCTAGGGCTGAGCGTACAGGTGCTTTCAAACAGGAAAAATAATTCTTTTTCAATGAAAATCAAATCTACACCTTTAATACTATTGCTATTTTACTTTATTAATCGTAATATTGCAATAAAACGATTAAACGTATGGGACTTACAAAAACAAATTTATATACAGAGGTACAAAATGAGCTAGCGTCCATCGCCAAGGCACTTGGTCATCCAGCTCGGATTGTTATTTTACAACAGCTCATCTGTTCCCGCTCCTGTGTTTGTGGAGACTTGGTAACTGAGATCGGTTTGGCACAATCTACTATTTCTCAACATCTGAAAGAATTAAAAAAGGTAGGATTGATACGAGGAACGATTGAAGGAACCAGCGTATGCTATTGTATTGATACTCAAAAATGGGAGATGGTAAAAAAAACATTTATGGGTTTATTTGAAACATCAAAAAATAAAAAATAAAATTATTATGAAAATTTCAAACTTAAAAAAAGAATTATCAGGAATAGATGAACTACGATTCTACCTGCCTGACGGTCAGTTGATTCCATTGCATTTCCATATTACGGAAGTAGGTGTGATTACCAAAAATTTTATTGATTGTGGAGGAACAGTTCGAGAAGAGAAAGTAGTAAGTTTACAATTGTGGGAAGCTGTTGACTATCATCATCGATTGAAAGCAGATAAGCTGCTGGATATTATCACCAAAGCGGAATCGGTATTTGGGATGGAAGATTTAGACGTTGAAGTGGAATACCAAGCGGGAACGATTGGTAAATTTGGATTGGAATATAAAGATGGACATTTTTCATTAACCAATAAAAAGACCGCTTGTCTGGCTTTAGAAAATTGTGGGAATCCGCTGGTAACGACTGCTTTGAAAATAGTAGAAACAGCAAAAGGATGTTGCACACCAGATAGTGGATGCTGTTAATTTCAAATAAAAAAGATTAAAAGGCTTTCCCGCAAAAGCGAGAAAGCCTTTTAGTTTTTCTAAGGACTTTTAAGTCACTATGACCGCTTCAGTAAGTCTCTGATTTCTCCAAGTAATTCTTCTTGCGTAGGCCCAGCCTCTTCTGCTGCTGGTCGCTTCATTTTGTTGTAAGATCGAACGATCAAGAACATTACGAATCCAACGATTAGTAAATTAACAATCGTGTTGATCCAACGACCGTAAGCGATTACAGGTGCACCTGCTTCAGTAGCCTGAGCCAAAGAAATATACTCTTCGCCATTCAGCGCATAGTGTAAATCTTCAAAGCTCATTCCACCGGAAGCTTGTCCAACGACAGGCATAATGATGTCCGTTACAAAACCGTTTACTACTGCACCGATTGCGGTAGCCATAATAACAGCGACAGCAAACTCGACAACGTTGCCCGTCATGATAAAATCCTTAAATTCCTTAAACATAATTTTTTGTTTGATTAGTTAATAATGTTTGTATTAATTGGACGAATATAGCAAAATATGTCACAATTAAACCCGCTAAAGTCCACTGATTTTAAATAGTAAAAAAGAATCATTGAAAAAAGGGGACTTCAGGTTGATACTGGGTGACATTTGAAAATAAAAAAACGCCCCAAAATCACTGGAGCGTTTTCTTTTTACTAAATTTTTCAAGTACGATTGCTATGCAATCCCTGCATCCTTTCGGATCTTATTCAATGCCGATCCTGCTTTTACCCAATCAATTTGAGCTTGATTGTAAGTATGGTTAACTTTAAATTTATCCTTCGTACCATCTGCGTGCTTCAACGTAATGGTAAGCGGCTCACCAGGCGTAAACTTACTTAGCGTTGTAATATCAACTAAGTCATCCTGACGGATCTTATCAAAATCTTTTGGATTAGCAAAAGTCAATGCAAGCATCCCTTGCTTTTTTAAGTTCGTCTCGTGAATACGTGCAAATGATTTTACAATAACCGCATTCACCCCAAGAAACCTTGGCTCCATCGCCGCGTGCTCCCGAGAAGAACCTTCGCCATAATTTTCTTCACCAAATACAACGGTGCTGATTCCTTTCTTCTGATAATGTAACGCAGAATCAGGAACCGCCATGTATTTCTTGTTTTCCAAGTTCAGTACCTTATTTGCTTCACCATTATAAGCATTGATGGCTCCGATGAGACAGTTGTTTGAAATATTCTGTAAGTGTCCTCGAAACTTCAACCAAGGTCCGGCCATGGAGATATGATCCGTCGTACACTTTCCTTGTGCTTTGATTAACACCCGCATTCCTTTCAGGCTAGTTTGTGTGATTGGCTTAAACGGCGTAAGTAATTGCAAACGATCAGATCCTTTAGCCACTACTACATTTATTCCATCCCCACTTTCAGCCGGTGGTTGATAACCCGCATCTTCTACGTCAAATCCTTTTGGAGGCAACTCCACTCCTTTTGGAGGAGAAAGTTTTACCTTCTTACCATCTGCATTGACCAGTCGATCTTTTAATGGATTAAACGTTAAATCTCCGGCGATCGCCATAGCGGTTACAATTTCAGGAGAGGCAACGAAAGCGTGTGTTTGTGGGTTACCATCATTACGCTTTCTAAAGTTACGATTGAAGGAAGTGATGATTGAATTTTTACGATTGGGATCATCAGTGTGACGCGCCCATTGTCCGATACAAGGTCCGCAAGCATTAGCCAGCACTACCCCACCCATCTCTTCAAAAGCATCCAGGATACCATCTCGCTCTACGGTAAAACGAATCTGTTCCGAACCGGGCGTAATGGTAAATTCTGATTTAGCCTTTAGTTTTTTCTTAACCGCTTGTCGAGCGACTGAAGCTGCACGATCCAAATCTTCGTAAGAGGAGTTCGTACAACTACCAATCAATCCCACTTCCAGTTTCTGTGGATATCCTTCTCGCTTTACCGCTGCGGCAAATTCCGAAATTGGATACGCCAAGTCCGGCGTGTACGGGCCGTTAACGTGTGGTTCTAATGTAGATAGATTAATATGGATCACCTGATCGAAATAAGAATCCGGATCTTTATAACATTCTTTGTCTCCAGTCAAATGTTCTTTTACTTTTTTGGCTAACTTGGCTACGTCCGCTCTTCCGGTTGCTTTTAGATAGCGATCCATTGATACATCATATCCAAAGGTAGAGGTGGTTGCTCCGATTTCAGCCCCCATATTACAAATGGTTCCTTTACCGGTACAAGAAAGGCTCTTCGCTCCAGCGCCAAAATATTCAACGATAGCTCCGGTTCCTCCTTTTACGGTAAGGATACCAGCCACTTTCAGGATTACATCCTTGGAAGAAGTCCAGCCATTAAGTTTACCAGTTAGTTTAACACCAATGATCTTGGGCATTTTCAATTCCCAAGGCATATCGGCCATAACGTCTACTGCGTCTGCTCCTCCTACTCCAATTGCGATCATTCCCAAACCACCCGCATTAGGTGTATGTGAATCGGTACCAATCATCATTCCACCGGGGAATGAATAATTTTCCAAAACGATTTGATGAATAATCCCTGCGCCGGGTTTCCAAAATCCTACCCCATATTTATTAGATACGGAAGCAAGGAAATCGTACACTTCAGAGTTTACTTTATTGGCAGTTTTTAAATCTTTATTGGCACCGACTTTCGCCTGAATCAAGTGATCACAGTGTACGGTAGAAGGCACGGCTACTTTGTCTTTTCCTGCCATCATAAATTGTAGCAGTGCCATCTGTGCGGTGGCGTCCTGCATCGCTACCCGATCAGGTGCGAAGAATACATAATCTTTTCCGCGCTTGTATTTTTTTAGTGGAGATTCTGCGTGGAGGTGACTGTAAAGAATTTTTTCGGTAAGTGTGAGGGGACGTTTTAAACGTTTGCGTATTTTTTCAATACGACCTGGTAAGGCTTCGTAATACGCCTGAATCATTTCAATGTCAAATGCCATAATTGGAAGGGTTGGTGATTAAAATTTATGATATGGTTTAGGTCTTGTCTGAATCAACTGGATTTAGAGCAGTGGTTGCAAAAATAATTATAAATAAGAATATTTACCTGATTAAACAAATTTTGTTGCAAAGTGGTTTGGACAAGCTCTTATTTAAAGGGAGTGTGAGACAAATTAGAAAGAAATGGCCAATAGCCGAATCTGGTTTCTCCAATCTATCTGCGAAAGGCAGGTTTGTCCCGTATTCTAGTTAGGTTTATCAATTCGTTCAAGTAGTCTTCCAGACACCCGCAGGATGTCCATTTCACTAACCAGTCCTACGAGTTCTTTTCCTTTTATTACAGGGAGGCACCCTACCTTTTTTTCTCGCATCTGGCGCATAGCATCCAGAATGGTAGCGGTAGGAGAAATTGTTTCAGGCACTTCAATCATGATGTCTCTAACCAGTTTATCCTTATTTTTTAGTTTTTTATTATGAATAAAATGGCGGAGAATATGACGAATAGTAATCAACCCGACCAGATTCCCTTTAGTATCTTCTACTGGTGTAAATCTAATTTTTCTCCAATCCATCATTTCTCCCACCAATTCGATAATATCGTCTTGTTGAACAGTAAAAAGATCGGTTACCATAAACTCTTCTACTTTAATTTCATGTGGATGGTAAGCCTGTAAGTCCTCGTTGAGGCTGGGTAGTTTCCATTTATGGACGGGCATATTTTCTTTTTGATTTTTAATAATAGATGCGGTCAAACAAGTGAGTGCTTCATCCTGAGTGGTTTCTTCAAGCAGTTTCGTATACGCCCGAAGTTGCCAGCGTGCGCCATTCATGTGTTTGGCGGTACGTTCCTTAATAATGCCCAAATATTTTTCAATATCTTTTGGATTCACTTTATGATTTTTCAATCCTTTTTTTGCAATAGGTAAAAGTATCTTTAATATCAAATCTCTTGCACTGATTTTAGATTCTTTAAACCAGTTAAATTTAGAATCCATACCGTAGCGAGCAGCTTTTGAAAAATTGTCGCGAATATCAGCGTAAGAGATATGTTTAGTAATATCATCATAAGCATCTTCCATCCCGACCATTAATCCGAGCCAGAAAGCAGCATTAGCAATTTCATCCACACCAGAAGGACCCGCAGGAAAGACTCTGTTTTCAATTCTGAGGTGAGGTTTTCCGTTAGGACTAATTCCATAGCAGGGTCGATTCCAGCGGTAGACGGTTGAGTTATGTACTTGTAAGGCACGCAGATTCGGTATTTTTCCATCAAGTAGCATTTTAATCGAATCCTCTTTAACGTCTCCACTCAACAATACCCGAAAACGAGCAATATCTTCTTTGTAAATTTCCAGAATACTTGATTTCAACCAGCCACTTCCAAAGTTCACTCGTGGGCTACGCTCTCGCATGTGATCATGTGTGGTACGGGTATCGAGTGATTGTTGAAAAAGGGCAATCCGAGATTCATGCCAGAGCCGGCGTCCAAAAACGATGGGTGAGTTCGCTGCAATGGCCATTACTGGGGCGGCTACAGTTTGAGCAATGTTATACATTTTAGCAAACTTGTCAGGAGCAACCTGCAGGTGTACTTGAAAACTCGTGTTGCATGCTTCGAGCAATGGCGAATCATGCCGAACCAATAGTTCATCAATTCCCAGTAAACGCAGCTCATAAGAGTTACCAATCAACTGCTGATTGATCGCATCCATAAGTGCTTTGTATCTTTTTTTAGGGGTAAGATTTTTTAAATCTAAATTGGCTTGGCGAAGCGTGGGAAGGATACCGGTGAGAATGACTTCTGTGTCCAGTGTTTTTACTTTGTCCCGAATCCGTTTAAGGTTATTATTATTTTCCTTTTCCATTTGCCGCAGGCAGTTGCCTTTTAACTCACGGGGAGTAAGATTCGTTTCGAGGTTAAACTGTGCAAGCTCTGTTTCTACCCACTTGTATTCCTTCATGATGTCGAGGGCTTCTATCGCCCTGTTGATGGGCTTAAAGGTTTTGTCATCCACCAAGCACATCTCTTGTTCTGCACCAATACGGACAATACCCGTCTCGAATTTGTCATTCTTAATCATGTAGTCAAGTGCCTGTACATCATTGAGTAAGTGCTTGACAAAACGTTGCATTTGGGACTGGTTACGAACCAGCGAAACTTTTTGTTCACCCATTTTATTCTAGTTATTTTGGAATTTAAAGTGATTTATCGTAAATATAATTAAATTACTTACGTTATAGTAAGAGCTTGTCAAATTTTTCGTAATTGTGCGAAATTGAGTAAATTTTGTTCTATACTTGCCTTTAAATTTTTCTTAAAATGAAAAAACTATCTATTCTCCTTTTCTCTCTTCTACTTTTCTCAAATTGCGGTAAAGAGCTCGACACATTAGTAGATTTGTCATACACCGTTCAATTCGAGATACAGGCGGGACTTAATCCGTTTACTATTTGGGAATTACCCATTGCCAACATACCTAACAATAATGCAGCTTTTTTTAACGCAGCAAATGTTTCTCCAGATGAAATTGAAAGAATAGTAGGAAAGACAGGAACAATTTCCACTATTTTTTCGGGTAATAACTTGGACTTTGTTCAAAATATAACAATTGAAATTTTTTCGGATAATCCAAATGATGCGACAGAAATATTATATCGCGAGCAAGTAAATGAAAATACAGAAGATTTGATTGGATTAAATGCTAGTCTTCCTGATGTACAACGGCATCTGACAGGCGAAACCTTTGGGTTAATAATTACTATTCGTCCCCGACGTTCGGCCCAACAAAATATTGACGTTCGTTTGGATTTTACCTTAGGGGCGTTGTAAAATACGGAATCAAAAACAAACCCTTTCCTAAATTTTAGACCAGGCCGTTCCGTCTTTTCCGTCTTTTAACTGAATTTTTAACGCCTCTAATCCATCTCTAATTTTATCCGAGGTTCCCCAGTCCTTACTTTCTCGTGCGTTGTGACGCAAGTCAATAACCAATTGCATCAGTCCGTCCAGGGTTCCATCACCGTTGGATTGCTCCAGTTCGTTTTGCAGTCCAAATACCTCAAAAATAAGTCCGTGGAAATCTTTTTTCAGTCGTTCCATCGTATCCGCAGATATCTGATCCAAGGAGAGGTGTCCATCTTTAAAACCATTAATTTTAGGAACCAATTCAAAAAGTCTACCCAGTGCCTGCGGCGTGCTGAAGTCATCGTTCATGTGAGCAGTCGCCTGATCGAGTAGTTGATTGATTTCTGCATCGAGGGAAGCTGTTCCGTTTTGGTGCTCACTTTTTAATCCAGTCAATACTTTATATCCTTCCATCAGTCGACGGAAGCCCTTTTCGGCTGCCATCAGTGCTTCGTCTGTCAAATCCACGGTACTGCGATAATGTGATTGCAACATAAAAAACCGAATCGCCATCGGGCTATAACCTTTAGAAATATGCTCACTTTCTCCGGTAAACAATTCATTGGGCGTAATACTATTGCCATCGCTTTTCGACATTTTTTTACCATTCATCAACAGCATATTCGTGTGCATCCAATAGTTCGCTGGGGCACAGTTGCAGGCACCGAAATTTTGAGCTACTTCGTTTTCATGATGAGGAAATTTTAGGTCATTACCACCGCCATGAATATCAAAGGTTTTACCCAGGTACTTGGTACTCATTACGGAACATTCCAAGTGCCATCCCGGAAACCCAACAGACCAAGGCGCATTCCAGCGCATCAGGTGGGAAGGGTCTGCTTTGATCCAAATAGCAAAATCAGAAGGGTGATTTTTTTCACTTTGATTTTTAAGATTATCTCTTGATTCAGAGATTAGGTCGTCAATCACACGGCCAGATAGTTGACCATAAACTGGATTTTCTTTAGCAAATTTTACGGTATCAAAATAGACAGATCCATTTTTTTCATAAGCTAGTCCATTGTCCAAAATTTGCTGTACCATTTCGATCTGCTCCAAGATATGTCCGGTCGCCCGTGGTTCGATACTTGGAGGCAGGGTATTAAAAATATCCATCATCTGGTGAAAGCCATTGGTGTAATGCTGAACCACTTCCATCGGTTCCAATTTTTCCTGACGTGCCTTTTTCGAAATCTTATCTTCTGCGTTGCTGTCTGCATCTCCTACCAGATGCCCCACATCCGTAATATTCCGCACATAGCGAACTTTATATCCGCTATACTCCAACCAGCGCCGAATCACGTCAAAATTCACAAAAGTAAGGCAATTACCTAGATGTACATCACTGTAGACCGTAGGACCACAGACATACATACCGATGTATCCAGACTCGATGGGCGTAAAAACTTCCTTGGTGCGGGAGAGGCTATTGTGAATTTTGATTTCGTTATTCATGCGGCAAAAATAATAATTTAATAGTAGAGTTTATGATTCGTAACTTTTGTATAGGGATGATAAATTAATATACAGAAGAAAGGCAATATTTGTTCCCCAATCCTCCAAAATAACCATTAAAGATTACTGTTATATTCACTTTTAAACTGTATTTCACACAACACAGCATACCTACCATGACAAAACAGTTCTTGCCGGATAATGATCTGAAAAAGGAACCCGTTCAATCAGATGGCTAACCGTTTGGAGATGAGGATCGTGGAAGAGATAGTCAATTTTCAAGAAAGGAATTTTCCCTGCATAGGTAGATCCTAATCCGGCGCCTGCTTCACGAAAAGCGTCTTTGAGGTATTGATTAAACTGGTAATAAACGTAAGAAGTAGGAGGTTCATTAAAGTCTCCACCAACGACTACAGGGTATGGGCTATTTTTGAGATGGTCAATAATTTCATCTGCCTGATCTGCGCGATACAATGCTGTATTTTTATAGTCACGAATTAACTCCCTTATACCAGACCAGGTTTCTCGTTCTTTGACTTTTCCAGCTACCACCGCATCAATCGCATTCTGATTCAAGTTGGAAGATTTTAGATGGAGGCTATAAAAACGAAGTATTTTCTCTTTACTAATTTTTATATCCGTCCAGACCGCCAGATGACTCCGGTTACCAAAATCGATATTCCCTGAGTTTATAATCGGAAATTTAGAAATGATAGCTACGCTCTTTCCTTGAGGATGATAAATATGAGGTTGCTTCATTAGCTCTAAAATACGCTTTGTTCGATAAGTCGCCGTTTCCTGTAACAAAAAAACATCCGGCGAACTTTTAATCACCCAATCTTCAAAACGCTTTATTTGTTTTGCTTTTTTTTGCTCATTTTTATTAATATAAACAGAAGCTAAGTTTCTGGAGTTGAAGTTAACAACGGATAACTGGTTTTTCGTAGAGGAGGACTGCCCCAAATTTGTCCCCATTGTATTATGAAAATGATTCCATCCTAACAATAGACATCCTAGCGAAAATAAAAAATATTTTTTCCGGCGAATCAGCCATAAAATCACAAAACCAAAGTTGAGCAAAAACAAGAGTGGAAAGGCCAAACCAAAGATCGATATGGGCCAAAACTTAGCAGGACTTACGAAAGGAGAAAGATAGGCAATAAAAGTAGCCAGAATAAGTAAAATATTTAGCCAACGAAATAAGCCAGATATTTTTTTCAACGGTCTTTAGGTTTTGGAAAGTAGGATGTCCCACTTAAGTACGAGAATAAAGTCTATTGCTTACTGGCGTTGAATAAAAACTCCTTCTCCGCTTCGGACAGGGACTCATATCCTTCCTTTTTTATTTTATCTAAAATCGCATCCAGCTTTTCCTGGTGAGAGCTATTACCTGGGGTCGAATCAGAACGATGACCAGAACGCGTATTCTTTTGTCGTCGCTTGATCTTGTCTTCATTACGGTGAGCAATTTTTGGACCTTGTCGCTTGCGTTGAGTAGGCTGCGAAAGTCCTCGAAAAAATCCAGTGATCTTCTCAAAAAATCCATTGATTGGCTCCGACAAGTCTGTTCCCTTATGTAATTGACTGATAAAAAACCAGCCCATCAAGGCACCACCCAGATGCGCAAAATGTCCACCCGTATTTATATTGCCAGCAGTACCTACTAAATCCAAAAAGATAACAGCCAACACGATATATTTCAATTTTACATCTCCCAACAAAATCAGTCGGAAATTATAATCTGGGGCAATCGCTCCAGCGGCCACTACAATAGCCATAATCCCTCCCGAAGCACCCAGCATTAAATGTGTTCCTGTTCCACCATACGGTAATAAATTAACGCTCAAAAAGAAAGACAAGGCACCTGCTAATCCACCGAGTAAATAAATAGGTAATATTCTTCGATCACCGATTAAATCTCCCAAAATTCTCCCAAACCAATACAAAAACAACATATTCCACAGAATATGCCAAAATCCCTCGTGCATAAACATGTGCGTAAATACCGACCAGGGATGTAATACGACCTCAATAGGTTCAGATGAAATCTTAAACCAACTCATGATACGACTGTAGATATCCGGCGTACTGCCAGTACCACCACCATGGTGTAAAAAAACTTTTAATAGATTGATAATGAGAAAGATAGACACGTTAACGATGATCAGTCGAATGATCATGTTGCCAGAATTGAATTGTTGTTTAACATCGTCCCAGATTGAACTAAGCATCAGTATCTATTTTTGTCAAAGTTACCAAGATGTGCGCGGTTATGCAACCACCTTTATTCAAACAGTCTTTTCCAGCGTTTGTTTTGATTTACCGGCCTGTTTTTAGCATTTTCCACGAAGCAAGAATCAAAAATCCAGCCACAGCACCTCCCACATGAGCAAAATGTGCAATCCCCGTATCCATTCCCGAAAAGCCTAAATACACTTCTAATGCACCAAAGATCAACACAAAATACTTGGCCTTCATCCGCACCGGAGGGAATATCATCTGCACAACTTGATTCGCATATAAAATACCATACCCAGCCAAAAGTCCAAAAACAGCTCCCGAGGCCCCCCACATACTATGATTGATCACTTCCGTCATCCCCATATAATTGACCTGAAAAAATTGTATCCCCAAATAAAACAATAACGCTCCTAATCCACTACCTAAATAGAAAATTAAAAACCGCTTTGCTCCCAACCGCATCTCCAATGGTACCCCAAACATAAACAGTCCAAACATATTGAAAAGCAAATGCGTAATGCCATGTCCATCGTGCATAAACATGTGCGTAACAATCTGAAACGGCTGAAAATGCTCACTGGCCGGATAATACATCGCCAACATACCACGAATGTCAGGGTCTAGCGTGAACATAGTACCAAGATACATTACTACATTAATAATGATAAGCATCTTGACAACTTCAGTTAAAGGAGGAAGCATTGAT
>Ga0079203_1000960_pt1 | contig 22186 bp, 22 predicted proteins | sample PorBlaMBantryBay_FD_68602 | JGI IMG/M metagenome (GOLD analysis project Ga0079203, IMG submission 68602) | Marine algae microbial communities from Bantry Bay - Bantry Bay, Ireland | ecosystem: Host-associated > Algae > Red algae > Blade | place: Bantry Bay, Ireland
AAACAAGCCATTGTAAATGTACTACCAACTCCGCCGTACTCTTCAGGAGTTTCAATGCCCATTAGGCCCATTTCAAAAAGTTTTTTTACAAGCTCAGAATCAAGTTTTGCATCTTCATCCATTTTAGTTACTAAGGGCTTAATTTCACCTTCAGCAAATTGTCTAACGGCCTCTTTAAAAGCTAGTTCATCTTCAGTAAGTTGTGTAAGTGCAGGATTGGACATAAAGTCTCCTTAATAATTGATAGTTAAGAATTTTTATTAAATTCAGTCGTATTTTAGTTTTAATTTATATCTATCTAAAACGAGTTCGGAGCGGAGGGGCTTTAGCCCTGAGCACCGCATGTCTGAGCTTTTTGATAGATATAAATTAAAGCTAAAGTGCGACGGACTCACACTCTAATTACATGCCCGGGGCAAAAATCTCAAGTAGGACTAGACCTAAAAAAATAGTTTGCTGCTTATATAATATGCTGCATCTAAAAAGAGGCTAGGCGAGAGGAGTTTATTAGTGTTAATCTTTGGCCTATGAGCGAAATATATAGAGTTTTAGTTGCAAAGCCAGGCTTAGATGGCCATGACCGAGGAGCAAAAGTTGTGGCGCGCGGTTTGCGAGATGCTGGTTTTGAAGTTATTTACACTGGCCTCCACCAAACACCAGAAATGATTGTGCAAGCTGCTTTACAAGAAGATGTAGATATTATTGGTTTGTCAGTGCTTTCGGGAGCTCATTTACCTTTGGTAAAAGAAGTTCAAAAAATGATGAAAGCTAAAAACATGAGCCCTCCCATATTTGTGGGTGGGATAATTCCAGATGATGACAGTGACCAATTACTTAAAGATGGTGTGGCTGCGGTGTTTGGCCCAGGTTCTGAGTTGTCCTCAATCGTAACTAAAGTAAAAGAAATACTTCAAAGTAAAGGGTAACTAATATGGATTTTAATTTAGCTGAAGCGATTCCAAAGCTTGCCATGTTTTTCCCGGCATTTTTATTTGCTTTGTGCTTCCATGAATATGCCCATGGTTGGGTGGCAAAAAAATTTGGTGATGATACCGCTGAACATATGGGCCGCTTAACAATGAATCCAATCGCTCATGCTGATTTGATTGGTACAATTGTATTACCTATTTTTGCTATTGTTACAGGGGCTCCTTTATTCGGTTGGGCTAAGCCTGTGCCAGTAAACCCTAGAAACTTAAAAAACCCGAGAACAGATATGTTTTGGGTGGCCTTCGCGGGGCCCTTATCAAATGTTTTACTTGCCGTTGTTGGCGCAGTAATTATGGTTGCCGGCGTGGGTTATATAACTGACCCTAATACACAGCAAACCTTCATGAGATTTTTTCATATTTTCATATTTTTTAATATTTTATTGGCCATATTTAATATGATTCCTCTTCATCCTCTTGATGGTGGTAAGGTGCTTCAGCGTTTTATACCTGAGTCATGGAATAGAGCTCTTGAGGAAAACCAAGGAACCTTACAAATTATACTCTTAGTTTTCTTTATCGGTGGGGGCTTTAGATATTTAGCTGCTCCCATTGAATATATGCAAAGTAGCCTCATTCGAGGGGTCATAAACCTATTTGGGTGAGCAAGGCTTGAGCAGTTTAATATGACTATCAAGTAGTCACCGTAAGTATATAAAATTAATAGCATTTAATGTTTGACGCGAGAGCTCTTTTTTACAAGCTTTTAGTTGATAATTAAGCCCTTGCTTGATTGAATAGACCTTAGACCATGTATATCTAAGAGGACCAGCACTTGAGCTTACATATTCAATTAGAAAAATTTGAAGGGCCCTTAGCTCTTTTACTTCATTTAATTCGCAAAGAAGAGATGGATATTTTTGATATTAATGTACACCATATTACAGGCCAGTATCTATCCTATATAAAAGTAATGAAAAAACTCGACTTAGAAGTTGCTGGTGAGTTCATAGCTATGGCTGCAGCTTTAATTCATATTAAGTCAAAAATGCTTTTACCTAATTACGACGACAATGGTGAGGAAATCGAAACTGAAGATCCTCGTAAAGAGTTAGTTCAAAAACTATTAGAGTATCAAAAATACAAAGAGGCATCTGAAAAACTTTATGATCGCTCATTAGTTGGTAGGGACGTTTGGCTCCGCGGTGCTCGAGAAAACTTAAATGAACATCGCCCAGAAGAAGAAATTATTATTGAAGACAACCCGTTATTTTCATTAATCGCAGCTTATCGCTGGAGTATTAAAAATATGAAAAAAACAGTTCACAATGTAATGAAAGAGCTTCAATCTATTTCAGAAAGAGTGATGGAATTAAAAAGTCGCTTGGTAGTTGGTCGAACTGTAAAGTTTTATGAACTCATTGATGTTACGGGCACGTATAGGCAAAACCAAGTTTTGGTAACTTTTTTATCGATGCTAGAGCTTGCAAAAATTGGCTTAGTTTCTCTTTTTCAGGCAGAGGCCTTAAGTGAAATCCATGTGACTACTATAAAAGATATTGATCGCAATGTGATTGATAGGGTTGAAGACTACGAGGCCGGCTCTGAAGTTGGTGGAGTGCAAGCCAGTTTATTTGATAATGCTGACGTTTCAGGTTCAGAAACAGAGGCCGAGGTTCAGGCTGTAAGCTTAGATTTTGATGAAAATGATAGCGAGCTAGATGCCAGCGAACAAAAAGAATTTAACCATGAAGTAAAGGTTGTACAGGCTCAGCCACAAGATGAAGTTTTGCCTGAAGAAATTGCAAGTGATGAAGATATTGAAAGAGAAGAAGAGCTCTTGAAAATGACGAATAAGGATGAAACTTTATGAGTATGATGGATCCAGAAGTGGAAAATATAACTGAAGAAATATTAGATACAGAGCTTGATGAAGCTTTGGGAGCTAGCGATGAAGAGTCTAATGAGTTAGGCGAAGCTATGGAAGCTAGTGATGTTGAGTCTGATGAATTAGATAGTTTTGAGTCAGAAGCAGTAGAAGAGTTAGAAGAAATTGATGACACTCAGGTAATTTCAATTCTAGAGAGTGTTCTTTTTGCAACGGATAAGCCGCAAGGTTTAGGTGTATTTAAGCAAATCTTTAAAGGCACTAATGTAGATACTTCTAAAATTAAAAAACAACTAGAAAGTTTAAAGATTGAATATGCAGGTGGAAACCGAGGCGTGACTTTAGAAGAAACCACTGGTGGTTATCAGCTACGAACTAAGTCTGACAATATGGTTTTTATTAAGCGTATGGTTAAGGGGCGTTCATTTAGGTTGTCAGGCCCGGCATTAGAGGTGCTTTCTATTGTGGCTTATAAACAGCCATGTATTAAATCACAAGTTGATGAAATACGTGGTGTGGAGTCAGGGCATATTCTTCGTGGGTTAATGGACCGCGGAATGGTTAACTTTGCTGGTAAAAGTGAGTTGCCAGGTAAGCCAATGATGTACGGAACTAGCCGAAAGTTTTTAGAAATTTTTGGTCTTAGAAATTTAAACGAGCTGCCATCGCTGTCTGAAATTGATGAACTATTGCCAGAAGGTATTGAAGACGAGCATGAGAAAAATGAAACTCTAGATCAGTTGTCTACACAGTTGTCTAAAGAGGCAATAACTTCTTACTCTGAAAGTGAAGAGGAGTTAGGTAAAATTACAGATCAGTTATCTGAAATTTCATCTTCCACAGACTTTTTTGAACAAGAAAAAGTTCGCCAGAAAAAAGAACGCGACGCTATGCGAGCGCAAGACCTTGAAGATGCTTTAACTGTTGGCGAGGAAATTTCAAATAAAGACTCTAAGTGGCTTGAAAAGTATAAGCTTGCTTTAGCAGCGGAAGCATTAAATGAAGAACAAACTAGTGAAGAGCAGGTTGTTGAAGGGACTGGCGAAGAAGTTGAAGTTGATGCGAGCGTTCTTGCTGAGCCTACAACTAGTGAAGAGGAAGTCATTGCTACTGTTGATTTTCAAATGAATGAAAATTTTATCGAAGAACCCTTAGAAGTAGCGGCTAAAGATGAAAACAATACAGCTGTTGCAGAAGTGCTAGAAGAGCCTTTGGTTACTGAAGATGAAGTTATCTATGTGAGTGAAGAAATCGAACTTGATGAGGCTTTAGAAACAAAACCTGAAGAAGCAGAAGCTAGTAAAATTGGCCAAGTTGATGTATCAAGCCTTAAAGATGATTTAGATTTTTTAGGCTAATTATATTAAAATTTAGGGGGTTTTATGACTAAGGCTTTAATTATTTTACTAATAACTTTTATGGCAGGCTTTGCAAGTGCGACAAGCTGTCAGGATCCTACATCATGTGTGCCAACGGCAAACGATAGTTTAAACTGTATAGACTATGTTAAAAGTGTCACTCGCCGTGGTGATAACCAAAATGAGTTACAAGATATTAAAAGATCTTGTGTAAATAATTTTGGAAGTTCTTGTACAAGCTTCCTTCAGTCAATTTTGAAGAAAACAGATTTAAATAACCTTACTGATTATGCTAAAGCTTGCGAAGCCAACTACTCTGATAGTTGTATAAGGGCTTTATTTGAGGCTTCTTATGTAAGATCTAAAAATACACTATTAGATTTTGCTAGAGCTTGTAAGCAAAATATTAGTGGGTCCTGCGTGAATAATGCCATTGAAGAAACAGGTCATATTGATTATTGGTCTTTAAAGTCTCATGCAAGGTCTTGCCAAATTTATAATAGAAACCTAAACCGCCCAAGAAATTAAATTTTAATACTAGCGAGTGTATGCCTCTGTATGAGGTCTATACTCTTTTCCTTTTTAATTATATGGAATAAACATTCAAACTCTGGGTAAGTGCGGCCCAAATATTTAGACCACTGTTTACTTCTGTTAACTGCAAATTTTTCGTCTTTATAGTCTTGGCTCATTTTCCCAAATGGTAGAAATTGCGTTTTAACTATTTGTTCAAAGCTAAGGGGGGTTACCTCTTTTTTGTTAACGGCCGCTTTTATTTGTAGGGCAAGGTCAGGTTTGGCAAACGCAGGGCGACCTAAGGCAATATCTTTGCAGCCAGAAATTTCTAAACAGCGAAAATAATCTTCAACGGTCCATATATCTCCGTTGGCATAAACAGGTAGTTTTACGCTGTCTTTCATATGGCCAATATACTCCCAGTGAGCGGGGGGTTTGTAGCCCTCTATTTTAGTGCGGGCGTGAACGGTCAGTTTAGCGGCTCCAGCCGAGCAAGAGGCTTGGGCGATATCTTTACATAAGGACTTATCCTCAAAACCAAGACGCACTTTACTGGTTACAATAGCACTTTTTGGCAGAACACTTTTAATTTTAGAAATAATATTAAATAAACGATCAGGTTTTTTTAGCAGTGTGGCGCCACCATCATGACGGTTAACAGTTTTTGCCGGACAACCAAAGTTTAAGTCTATACCTGGGGCGCCAAGTTCATGGGCTTTATGGGCATTTTCTGAAAGTAAAATAGGGTCACCACCAAGTAATTGAATAAACACCGGGACTCCAGACTTTGTAAACCCACCATTATTTAGTTCGGGGCAGTACCTGTAGTAAACCTTGTCCGGCAAAAGTTGAGTGGTGACACGAATAAACTCCGTGACACATTGATCATAGCCCCCCATTGAAGTGAGAAGCTCTCGGGTGACAAAATCAAAAACTCCCTCCATGGGGGCTATGGAAATTAACATTTATAGGGCTACTTTTCGCAGTACTTAGTAATAAAATTAAACTCTTTCAATTTTACGGGTTGAACCGAAAGTCTTGAGTTATTTACTAAAACCATATCAGAAAGTTGCTTGGTATCTTTTATGTCTTGTAAGTTAAATTGATTTTTAAAAGTTTTTTTATACTTAACTTCAACACACATCCAGCGTGGGTTTTCTTCAGTCGATTTAGCATCAAAATATTTAGATTTTTTATTAAATTGTGTAGGGTCAGGAACGGCCTTTTTAGAAACCTCTGCTAAGCCGACAACACCTGGAGGTTTAGCGTTTGAGTGGTAAAATAAAACCTGGTCACCAATTTCCATTTCTTTCATGATATTACGGGCCTGATAACTACGTACGCCATCCCAAAGAGATTTCTTTTCTTTTTTAAGTTGTGAGATTGGATAAGTGTCTGGTTCTGACTTCATAAGCCAATATTTAGTTTTACTCATAGTTTCCGCCTAAAATAAAAAAAGCTATATTAATTAAATAGTATAGCTTTTTTTAATGTAAATTAGAGCTTGAGTCATTAATTATATGAATAAATTCTTATTCTTATAATTCGAATGAATCTATCCATGCTTTGATTTGGTTTGCCAGTGCGATGTTTCTAACCGCTGCGCCCTTAGGCATGTATCCAGACTCAACAGCAGTGTATATGCGACTATTGGCGTGGTCTCTCTCCGAGCTTTATTTTGCCTTTTACTAAACTTGTGATGTATGCATTTGTTTGCTTATGGTGTTATTTTGTAGCCTCAATTGTCCCTTCGAAAAATTTATCAGCACCTTAGTCCGTAAGTGTAAGTCTGTAGGTCCTTATGGTTTATATTATCTCAATCTGAGAATTATGTTTAGGTCTCCCAGGCATTGAATTTATACTTTACTTTGCATAAGGGGTTTGCTGGCTTTTAAACTTTTTAACATTAGAATCTAGACCTAATTAAGCTTAATTAACTCTACTAGGATTCCGAAACCACATTAATAAGATTTTCAACTTGAAGGGGAGTAACCAAATGAAATATTTTAATATAATAGTATTAGTTTTGACTGTATTTACAGTGGGGTGTTTTGAAAGCAGCAACTCAGCTAAAAACACGGGTGCTTCAAAAAAAGATGTTAGTAATTCTGAATCTGGCCCAGCAAGTGAAACTGAAAAATTAAAAATAGATATAGCTGCTGAAGAGGCAACTTATCAAAACTACTTGAATGAAGTTGAAAAATTATTGAAAGAAAAAAGAGAGTTAAACACTGAGCTTAAAAATTATAGATCGCGTTTGCAGGTGAGTGACAAGGTCACTGATGTGCCTGAAAATGAAAAAGTGGTAAGTTCCATTACTTATGTGAACTCTAAGTTGAAAAAGGTAGAAGAATCACTATTAGACGTTAGGTTAAAAGCAAAGGTGGTTAAAGCTAAAGAAACCATTGCAACTTATAAGTACAAAATGTCTACATTAAGTACAAAATCAAGAAATCATGGGTCAACAATAAGTTTGTATAAGTCCAAAATTAAAAAAGCTGAAGAAGATCTAAAAGCTTACACCAATGAAGCAAACATAATAAATGAAATAACGCAAAGAAGAAAACAAGATGTCGTTGATAATGCAGAAACAGGTCAGTCAAACCCTGAAAACCTTAAAAAGCTAGATGAACTGGAAAAGCAGTCAGCTAAAATTAAGAAGGCTCGTGAAAATAAAATTGATGGTGAATCCACGGCCGTAACCAGAAAAATTGATGAAATTAAAAAGGGAGTTCAAGAGATTTTATCGAAAGTGAAGCTTCCAAAAATAAGTATGCCTAAATTTAAAATGCCAAAAATGAGTCTTAGAAAGGAAAACACTAAACTAGTGGGTTTAAGTGTTCTACCTGACCTTACATTGGATGATAAAAATGGGTTAGAGTTAGTATTAAATGAAATTTCAGCTATTACAGATAAGATTGTAACAAACAATGATTTAATCAATGAAGCTGAAGGCAGACAAAAAAAACCTCCAGAGCTTTTAGAGGTTATAGGGCGGAAGCTTCATGGCTTGCACGCAGGCTTAAACAAAGTGAAAAAAGAAAATTTAGCCGGCTCAGAGCAAAGTATCAAAGAGCTAGAGGCTGAAATTAATAAGTTAAACTCTGAAGCTACAGCAATTGGAGCTATTTATGTGTTTAATGAGGGTTATATTGAGGCTATCCAAAATATAAACGATGGACATCATGACGACCAAGAAAGGCTTTATCAAATAAGAGACTTCTTTGAAAACCAAGAAAAAGTGGATGCCTTTATTGCCAAAATTAAGAAGGAAGTTCTTGGGAAAGATAAAGTTTCTGCAGAGCAAAGAGAAACGGCAGTGAGTGATATTGCTAAGCTTCAAAAATCAATGGCACTATATAAAAAGGCAGTTAGACTGAATGCACCCATAGAGCTTTTAAAATTACAGATTGCAAGAATCGAAAACCTTAGGTCGCCAGATAGTGTGAAGGCTAAAAAGAATAAAAAGAAATAAAACCGGAGTGTATTTTGTTTGCAGTTAGATGCATACATTAATTAAAATAGTTAAGTCAGCGCGAAGATAGGTTTAAGCCTATGTCCTGCTGACTTTTTATATTGCCACTCATCAATTGAAAAAAATTAACAAACACTTTAATCGTAATTTATAGAAGTTTATTTTCTTCTTATGCCTTAGGAATAAAAATAACTCTTACTGAAGCTTATCTTGGTAAAATGCCATGTAACATAATACTTAATTAAAGCCTGACTTCCGATGTCTTGCTAATGATAATAAATGGCGTAAATATATGTTCCTATCATTAGGAGAGAGCCATGGAATATAGAATTGAAAAAGACAGTATGGGTGATATGCAGGTGCCAAAGAGTGCTTATTGGGGCGCTCAAACTCAAAGGTCACTACATAATTTTAAAATCGGCCAGGACAAATTTCCTCGAGAAATGATTAGAGCTTTCGGCATTTTAAAGAAATCAGCGGCCTATGTTAATAAAAGTTTGGGGCTGTTAGATGAAAAGAAATATGGCCCAATATCTAAGGCCTGTGATGAAGTGATTGAAGGTAAGCTTGATGAGTATTTCCCATTAGTGGTTTGGCAAACGGGCAGTGGAACTCAAACTAATATGAACAGCAATGAAGTTATTGCTAACCGAGCCATTGAACTAAACGGTGGAGTGGTAGGTGATAAATCTATTCACCCAAATGACGACATTAATAAAGCACAAAGCTCTAATGATACTTTCCCAACGGCAATGCATATTTCTATTGCCGAGCAGCTTCATAATAGAATGTTACCAGCCTTAAAGGATTTATCTGCAGCCTTCAATAAAAAGGCAGAAAGTTTCTCTAGTATTGTTAAAATTGGTCGCACTCATTTAATGGATGCCACTCCTTTAACTTTGGGGCAGGAATTTTCAGGTTATGTTGAGCAGCTGAATAAAGGCATACAAAGAGTGAAGAACACTCTTCCTCATATTTATCAATTATCAATTGGTGGTACAGCAGTAGGTACTGGTCTTAATACTCATCCAGAGTTTGCAGTAAAAGTTTCAGATCAAATCGCCAAAGAAACAGGTTTAAGTTTTGCTTCGGCACCCAATAAGTTTGAGTCGTCATCAGCACATGATGCCGTTGTTGAAGTGAGTGGTGCATTAAAGGTGATTGCTTGTAGTTTAATGAAGATTGCCAATGATGTACGCTGGCTGGGAAGTGGCCCAAGGTGTGGTATCGGGGAAATTCAACTGCCATCTAATGAACCAGGAAGTTCTATTATGCCAGGTAAAGTGAACCCTACCCAATGTGAAGCAATGACTATGGTTTGTGCGCAAGTGATGGGTAATGATATGGCCATTTCTGTTGGTGGAAGCCAAGGGAACTTCGAGTTAAATGTTTATAAGCCAATGATGGTTTTTAACTGCTTGAACTCAATAAGGTTGTTAAGTGACTCATGTGATAGTTTCCGTGAAAAATGTGTGGATGGCATCGAGCCAAATAAAGAAAATATTAAATCACATCTAGAAAATTCACTTATGCTGGTTACGGCATTAAACCCTCATATTGGTTATGATAATGCAGCTAAAATTGCTAAAACAGCTTTTGAAAAGGGAATTACATTAAAACAGGCCGGCAGTGAGTTAGGGCTTATAGATGAAGCTAAATTTGATGCGGTGGTAAAGCCAGAGGAAATGACAAGGCCAAAAGCTTAATGAAGGTTACATTTTTTTGCAGCGCGAGTGATAAGCTAGCGCCAATTTTTTATTCGGAAGCCATACAAATTGGTAGGACTTTGGCTCGGCACAGTTTAATTTTTGGTGGGTCTAACTTAGGCTTGATGGGTACAGTTGCTACTGAGGCTATAAAAGCCGGTGGCGAAGTGAAGGGCATAATAACTAAGGGCCTAGATCAGAGTGAGATCAAGCCTAGGGGGCTAAGTGAGTTAGATGTTTGTGACACACTCGTCGAGCGTAAACAAAAATTAATTGATCAGGCTGATGTTATATTAGTTTTGCCCGGTGGTATTGGAACATTAGATGAGTGTCTAGGTGCCATTGCTGCCAAGCAATTAGGTGAGCATTCAAAGCCCATAATTCTGTATAATTGTTATGATTACTGGTCTGGTTTTATCGAGTATCTAGAGTTACTTTATGAGCAAAGAATGATTTCTCAAAACTTAAGTGATTTATATAAGGTAGTGAGTACAGTTGAAAAATTAAATGAAGTTTTAGATGAATTTTTACCGAGCTAGTATCCAGTAGTCTCTTGGTTTTGCTTGGCAGCTCCACTTTCGAGGTTTAAATCTATCGCCTAACATAAAGCCTGGCTTTACTCCGGCTAACTACAATTTGAAAACTTTTGTATATCGCTCTAATTTAAAAGCTATTGATAATATTTGGTTCCGCGCCGTCCAATTGGGACGGACGCATTACAAGTTAAAAGTTTTTGTATATCGCTCTTACATGCGCTGCGCGCATACGAGCTAACTAGACTACTTATATTTATTATTTTCTATTAAAATATATCTATGTCCATACTTCCTCTTGATAAACTTATTGATGATTATACAAAATTAGATTGGTTAAATTCAGGTGCTATAAAGCCCTATGTTTTTGTGCGACCAGATAATAAAATTAAAGAACCAGGGTCTAGGTTTAAGTTGGACTGGTTCAAAGAAGATGTCATAAGAAAAAACCCACTAAAGATGGTCGATGTGGGTTTTGCCAATCTAATTTTAGAATTAGAACACAAAGCATTTGAAAAATCTGAAATGCCAATGCCGAGATGGGTGTTTTATGATTGTGCCATCATGCCAGGTTATGTGGCAGGCTTTGCCATCAAGCAAGATAAAATGACTGATGAAATGAAGTCATTTTATAAGTCACTAACTCCAGAGCAAGAGTGGGTGCCCATATCGCTATTTATTATTATACCAACTATGGCAAAAAAAGAATGGGTGGCGCATAATTTATGTTCTATTAATTCCATGATTAATAAAAAAAATAAATTCTATGGCCTTGGTTTTTTAACAAAAGCCTTTGCACTTTGGTTTGCAAATATTGAGGTTTGTTGTGGAATGACTCAGTGGACAAGCCCCGCGCTTCGACTACATTCCCACTACGGTGAATTTGAAATTCTTACATCCTACACTCCGGTCCATGATTATGCCGAGACATTAACTTATCGGCTAACCGTCGATCCTCACTATTGGGAGGTGTTTTTTAAAAAAAATATGAGTGAAAATTTTGAAAGTAGGTACAAGGCCAGTGAAATCAAGGTTATTAGAAATCAGCCAGAAAGCTTAAAATTACTGCAAAGGCTTATAGAAATGGGTAAGGGGCCATATTACCTCCGTCCGTCGGAGCTCAGGGGCGCAGATACTAAAGATAGTCTTTCAATCTACTTGCCAAGATGAGTCAATATGTTATGATGTCCACTCTTTAAAATTACAAGTTTAGGAAAATTTATGGCAGCGAAAAAAGCAGACAAAGTAGAAAAACCAGAAAAACGTGTAGAAGTTTATATATTACCTAAAGTGGCAACTAACTTTTATTACGCCTGTAAAAAGTGTGAAAAAGATACGTTCCATGTTGTTTTAGCTCACTCTGCTGAGGACTCTGCAAAACTTGAGTGTGAAATTTGTGGTAGTAAAAAAACTTATAAATTACCTAGTTTATCAACTCGTGGTCGTAGTAAAAAAGCATCGCTCAGGTCATCAGCAGAAGCGGCATGGAATATGTATAACGAGAAATTGGGTATGGATGGTAAGTCTCCTTATAAAATGACTAACAGTTACCAGCCAGATACTTGTATTGATCATGTTAAGTTTGGTATCGGGTTCATTAAGTCTGTAACTTCTGGAAAAATAGAAGTGGTTTTTGAAGACGCAATACGTTTGCTAGTTCATAACCGTACATAATTTATGTTTTTAGGCACTCTTGTTCTAGGCTGTGTCGTAGGTCTTATTTCAAGTATTTTAGGTTTAGGTGGAGGGATTTTAATAGTCCCTCTTTTACCATTATTTACGGATTTAAGCCGTAAAGAGTCAGTGTTTGTATCTCTGGCTGCGATTTTAATCATTGTAACTATAAATACTATTTCATTTTTACGCCAGGGTCAGGTGAACTTGAAGGCTGTATTTATGTTCGGGCCACTCACTGCGGTGGGGTCAGCCGTAGCTGCTTTTTTTATTAGCCCTTATTTTAGTAATAATGATTTAAGGATAACCCTTGCCACAGTATTGTTGGTTTGGGGGTTGATGAATATTTTTAAAGTTTTTAAAAAAACCAATAATAGTGCTCTAGAAGAAACAAGTTTAAAGAAGTCTAAGCTGGTATTTTACTGTCTATTATCTCTGCTTGCAGGGGTATTGTCCGGGCTTCTAGGTATAGGTTCTGGGTTGATATTAAGCTTAATGTTAGTGGGTATATTCTGGGTAGATGATGACAAAATATCGCCAACCTCCAATGGGATAATGGTCTTTACAACATTTTTTGCCTGTTTAGCATATGTGATAAAAAACCAAGCAGTTGATGTGTTGCCGCATATTCAAACTTACACCTTTCCTTTAGTTTTGGGGGCCGTCTCTACATCCTTTTTTGGGCGAAAAATCCAGCATTTATTAAGTAGAAAAGCTAGGGGAGTCATACTTATTTTGTTGTTAATTGTACTTTCTATGAAAACTTTTATGTCATAATTTACAGGTTATTTCTTAAATAATATTACATTTCAATTAGATTTACATGAGTTTGAATCCACTTCTTGCCATTAACTTAATTAACACCCATAGTTATTTATAAGGCTATTCTAAACTTACATGGGGGTGTATTTTTGAAAAGGTTTCTAACTTTATTTATCTCATTTTTTGTATCAATTTCAGTTTTTGCCGCAACAGATATTTCTCATCTTAGGAACGACTTAACTATCCCAGAGCATTGCCAAACAAATAACATTTCAGATTTTTTTAGTGATGACTTAAAGTATATTACTTTCAGCCGTACCGGTGGCGTAAGAAGCGGTTTTGATTACGAATACGATATAAGCCGTGAATCTTTAAGAAAGTTTTGGTCTTTATTTAAAGGTTCTCCAGGCCGTACTTTGCCAGATTGGATTAAAAACAGTGAAAAACTAACTCATGATTATAATATAATTTTTGAGAACTATAAAGATATGGATTTTGACTTTAGTGAAGAGGGTCAGGTTTTAGAGATTCTTGCCTTACTTAAGTTAAAAGAAGAATTAGACTTAACTAAATATTATATTACAGGCTCTGTAGCTTACTCTGGTGGTAAAGGTTCAAACAGAATAGGTGAACTAGATATAGTTATTGGTGATGTGGAAACTTGTAAGGTTTCAATTGTTGGGGAAGTTAAAATTAACCCAAGACGCCTAGGTAAAGCAAAAGGTCAACTTTCTCGTTTTAGAAGATTCATTAAGAGCGTTAAGTAAAAACATTGAGACAAATAAATATAACAGAAGTCATTAATAGCAATTTGTCGCCATATCACCTTGAGGTGGTCAACGAATCAGATATGCACCAGGGGCCGCCGGGCCGCGAGACTCACTTTAAACTTATTATTGTATCTGACAAATTAAAAGATCTATCCAGAATTGAGCGCCACCAATTAGTTTATAAGTTATTGGACTCTGAATTGAAGTCTGGTCTACATGCACTTGCTTTAAAGTTATTCTCAGAGTCTGAGTGGGAAAATAATAAAGCTAACCTTAATAGTCCCGATTGCTCACATAAAGATTAGGGCTTGTAATTTTAAGGCGTAGAGGAAGAATCCCGAGCGCTTTACAGCAGATCACTAAGTAGACTCATCCAGCTTATTAATATTCAGTTTAAATTTAAAGGTTTAAATTTCTAAAAAACACTGAGTCCAATAATAGTTACTGTAACCCACACCTGTATGGGTGAGTACTGGGTTCAGCATATTAGTATTGTGTTCTTCTGATTGAGTCCATAGATCAAAAGCTTTGGATGAAGTCTCAGCTCGAGCAATGTTTTCAGACATATGCTGTCCAACTGCATCAAATCGTTTAACTCTCTCGCTCCACGTTTCAACTCTACCGTAGTGGCTTAATTCGTCATTATTTTGCATCTGATGTGCATGATAATTAGCGGCTTTAATGCAGTTTTCAATGGCGAGCAGTGGGTTTAGCCCGTGTTTCTTTCGGTATTGATTTACTAAGTTAAAGACTTCACAAGATTCTTTGTTCATGATTAAGCAGTCGGTAAAATTAGTAGCTATTTTTCCGTACTTTATTCGAGCAATTGACTTAACTTTAATCACTTTAAGCCGTTTGCTGCTACAGGAAACTAAGCTTAAGCTAAGTAAAATATAAATGAATTTAGTAGTAAAATATGTGCTCCAAAATTCACGAAAGATCATTAATAAGGCATTTAATTTTTTTGATAAGTTCTTTGGAGGCAATATCTTCATTAAAGAAGGACTTATTTGGCTTAGAGGTTTTTTTGATGTCTTCAAACTCTTGTAGAGCATCTTTTAGTCGATTGCTAATTTGTTCGAAGTTTTTATCACTCTTTTTATCCATGAGCTATTTAAAGATGAATTTGAGTTTTTTGACAAGACAAAAAGAGTTATGTACAAGAAATAACTCAACTTACAAAAAAAAATGATCTTTTTTTAAGCTTTTTACGTAGATCAAAAAATTATTTTTTATTAAAGGAAGCAAAATATGGCTGAAGAAATTATATATACAATGAAAGGGGTGAGTAAGGTTTACCCTCCGAACAAATATGTTTTGAAAGACATATATCTTTCTTATTTTTATGGAGCAAAGATTGGAGTATTGGGGCTTAATGGTTCAGGTAAGTCTTCCTTACTTAACATTATGGCAGGGATCGATGATGAGTTTCTTGGAGAATCATTCCCAGCTAAAGAATTTAAAATTGGTTATCTTCAGCAAGAGCCATTGCTGGATGAAAGTAAAACAGTAAAAGAAAATATAATGGAGGCTTTAGGCCCATTAAGTGGTTACTTAGCAGAATTTCAAGAGTTAAGCATGAAGATGTGTGATGAAAACATAACCCCAGATGATATGGAAAAGCTAATTGAGCGCCAAGGTGTTGTTCAGGAAAAGATTGAAGACCTTGATGGCTGGGATGTGGACCAAAAAATTGACAGAGCGATGGAGGCACTTAGGTGTCCGCCAGACGATAGTGCTATAACTCATTTATCTGGTGGAGAAAAAAGACGTGTAGCTTTATGCCGTTTGTTGCTCTCAGAGCCCGACATTTTACTTTTGGATGAACCTACCAACCATTTGGATGCAGAGTCCGTGGCTTGGCTGGAGCACTTCCTAGACACCTTTCCTGGAACAGTAATAGCAGTAACCCATGACCGTTACTTTTTAGATAATGTTGCTGGTTGGATTTTAGAGTTAGACCGGGGAGAAGGCATTCCATTCAAAGGTAATTACTCAGGTTGGTTAGATGCTAAAGGTAAAAGGCTGTCACAACAGCAGAAAACTGAAAGTCAAAAAATGAAAACACTAGAAAAAGAACTTGAATGGGTGAAGATGGCGCCTAAAGGTAGAAGGGCAAAATCAAAAGCACGTGTTTCAGCCTATGAGGATTTATTAAAGGGGCCATCAGAAGATAAATTAAAAGAACTGCAAATATACATACCTCCTGGCCCCAGGCTAGGTGATGTGGTCATTGAGGCTAAGGGTGTGAATAAGGGTTACGATGATCGCCTTTTAATTGATGATTTAAATTTTAATATTCCAAAAGGTGCTATTGTGGGTGTGATTGGGGCCAATGGTGTGGGAAAAACAACACTATTTAATATGATTACTGGTAAAGAAAAGCCCGACAGTGGTGAGTTCAATGTAGGCAAAACTGTTAAGCTTGCTTATATAGACCAAAAACGTGATGGAATTGACCCTAATAAAACTATTTGGGAAGAAGTTACAGGTGGAAACGACACTATTTTAGTGGGCGGGCAAGAGATTAACTCTAGAGCTTATGTTTCTAAATTTAACTTTAGTGGTGGAGACCAGCAAAAGAAGATGAAAGATCTTTCTGGTGGAGAGAGGAATCGAGTTTACCTGGCAAAAGTTCTGAGAGAAGGCGCCAATTTAATCCTTTTAGATGAGCCAACCAATGATCTAGATGTGAACACAATGCGAGCTTTAGAGGAAGCATTGCTAAGTTTTGGTGGTTCTGCAGTCATAATCAGTCATGATAGGTGGTTTTTAGACCGGGTTACGACGCACACACTAGCATTTGAAGGAGACAGTAAAGTAAACTGGTATACTGGCACTTACTCTGAATACGAAGAAGACCTAAAAAAGAGGTTAGGTGTCGATACACTAATCCCTAAAAGGCTTAAGTATAAGACCATTCAGTAGATTGTAGTGTTTTTTTAAAAAAAGAAAAACATAGGGCGTGGCCTATGTTTTGGGCTGGAAAATTCTGCGATAATAAGAGGTAAAATATTACTTTTTATAGGGAGGTTATAAGAATAATGCATTTTTTTTGTAAATAATGCATTTTTTCTTTGGACTTATGTTTTCAATTGAGTATGATTTTAAAAATAGAGTTATTATTAACTAATTAATAATTAATGAAAGAGGGGAACACTATAATGGCTAAGAAGAAAAAAGCTAAAAAGAAAGCAACTAAGAAAAAAGCTACTAAAAAGAAAAAGAAAGTAGTTAGAAAAAAAGCAACTAAGAAAAAAGCTAAGAAAAAGGTAGCTAAGAAGAAAGCTACAAAAAAGAAAGCTACTAAGAAAAAAGCTACAAAAAAGAAAACTAAGAAAAAAGCCACTAAAAAGAAAGCTAAGAAAAAAGCTACTAAAAAGAAAGCTGTAAAGAAAAAAGCTACAAAAAAGAAAGCGACTAAGAAAAAGGTTGCTAAAAAGAAGAAAAAGAAGACTAAAAGAAAGCCAAACGCTGCTTTCATGAGACCTTTAATTCCTTCTGAAAAATTAGCTGCAGTAGTTGGTTCTAAGCCAATTCCAAGAACACAGGTTGTTAAAAAGTTATGGCAGTATATCAAGAAGCATGACCTTCAAGATCCTAAAAACAGAAGAAACATTGTTGCTGATAGCAAATTAAAGCCAATCTTCGGAAAAGCTGTTGTTTCTATGTTTGAAATGACTAAAATTGTAAGCAAGCACTTAAAGTAAATTTAATACAGCTTGAATTGTAATTTAAAAAAGTCTGCCATATTTGGTAGGCTTTTTTTTGCTTTAAATGTGTAATTTTTAACTAAAACCTAGGGTAGTTTGACCCTAATTGATTAAAAGTATAGGTTATTCCTGTATGAGTATGACCCCTGAAGAAATCGATAAAATGAGAGTAGTTTGCAGATTAGCTGCTAACACTCTCAAGTTCATTGAGCCCTATGTAAAGCCTGGGATCACCACAAATGAAATTAACAAGCTTGTTCATGAATACACCTTGGAAAATGGCGCAGAGCCAGCTCCACTGGGTTATCATGGCTTTCCAAAGTCAGTATGTACCTCTGTTAATCATTGTGTTTGCCATGGTGTTCCTGACGACACAGTCTTAAAAGATGGTGATGTAATTAATATTGATGTTACTCCAAAAAAAGATGGTTTTTATGGTGATACCTCCTCTATGTTTTTTGTGGGCAATGTGTCTGATGAGGCTAAAAAAGTCACTGATGTGGCTAAATCAGCAATGTGGAAAGGAATTGAGGCTATTGTACCATTTGGAACAACTGGTGATATTGGCTTCGCAATTGGTCGTTATATTCAGAAAAAAGGCTATTACGCGGTTAAAGAGATCGGTGGCCATGGAATTGGTAATGTTTTCCATACGGACCCCTTTGTGCCCTCATTTGGTAAAAAAGGTCGTGGTGAACGTTTAAAACCCTGGACCTGTTTAACAGTAGAGCCTATGATCAACCAGAATTCTGAGCAGATCATTGAGGTGCCTATAGCAAACTCCGGCATTAAATACTATGAAACTCATGATAAGAGTTTATCAGCCCAGTTTGAACATACAATTTTAATAACAGACACTTCATATGAAGTTTTAACATTATTGGAAGATTAATTTAACTTAAGCGTAACTGCTTAAATACAAGAGAGAGGTTTATGGAAACTATGTCTACAGATACATCTAAACAAAAAAACAAAATTGATTTTAAAGTTTGTAAAGCAGCAATGAATGACCCTAAAGAGTTTGAGCGTTTAGCTAGGTTCGGTCGTGAGGAAATTGCTATTGCTGAAACCGAAATGCCTGGCCTTATGGCTTTGCGTAAAGAATATGGTGATACTTTACCCTTAAAAGGGGCTAAAATTGCTGGTTGTCTACATATGACAATTCAAACAGCAGTTTTAATTGAAACATTAACTCACCTTGGTGCTGAAATTAGGTGGAGTTCTTGCAATATTTATTCAACTCAAGATCACGCAGCTGTAGCTATGGCTGCTGCTGGAATTCCAGTTTTTGCTTGGAAAGGTTTAACTGAAGAAGAGTTTAACTGGTGTATCGAGCAGACAATTACTGGTTGGGGTGAAGAGGGTTACAACCTTATTTTAGATGACGGTGGTGACTTAACTAATATGATGCATGAACCACGTTTTGAAAAAGCACTATCAACAATTATTGGTTTATCAGAAGAAACAACTACAGGTGTTCACAACTTAGTTAAAATGCATAAAGAGGGACGTTTAAAAGTTCCTGCTATCAATGTGAATGATTCTGTGACTAAGTCTAAATTTGATAACCTTTACGGTTGTCGTGAGTCTTTAGCTGATGGAATTAAAAGAGCCACTGATGTAATGCTTGCTGGTAAAATCTGTGTTGTTGCCGGTTTCGGTGATGTTGGTAAAGGAAGTGCGGCTTCACTTAGAAATTATGGTGCGCGTGTTTTAATTACTGAAATTGACCCTATTTGTGCTTTGCAAGCGGCGATGGAAGGTTACCAAGTAGTAACAATGGAAACAGCTACAAAAACTGCTGATATCTTTGTAACAGCTACTGGTTGTTATGACATTATCAACAGTAAGCATTTTGAAAACATGAAAGCCGGAGCTATTGTTTGTAATATCGGTCACTTTGATAATGAAATTGATATGGCATGGCTAAATAAGAACTCAGAAATTCGTGAAATTAAACCACAGGTTGATATTCATACAATGAAAGACGGTCGTGAGATCATTGTTTTAGCTAAGGGTCGTTTAGTGAACTTAGGTTGCGGTACTGGTCACCCAAGTTTTGTAATGAGTAACTCATTTACTAACCAAGTGATGGCTCAGTTAGACCTTTGGGAAAACAAAGGTAAATACCAAGATGTTGGTGTTTATGTTTTACCTAAAGAGCTAGATGAGAAAGTTGCAAAATTACACCTTGGTAAAATTGGTGTTGAGTTAACTGAGTTAACTAAAGAGCAAGCTGATTACTTAGGTTTAGATAAGAAAGGCCCATTTAAGCCTGAGCATTATAGATACTAAGTTCTATAAATAATTTAATAAAAATCAAATTTGTGCCCTAAGTATGAGGCATAATAAAAAGCCCCATCTGCAATAAGAGGGGGTTTTTCTTTATAAGACCACACACTAAAGAGTTAGGTATTTATTGATCTCCCATGAAATACTTTTTACTAGTTTGGTAGACCCTAGCACTTTATTAGTTTCACACTGAAGGCATATACCCAATATGGTTACTTAAATGTAAAAGCCTAAAGCCTATTCAAAAGTCCTGGTAAAAATAAATGCAATGTTTTAAACCATAAATTCTTATAATATAGTGAGTATGTTAAAAATTAAGTTCGTAATTACTGTATTAGTTTTAAGCCTATCATTTAGTTCTGTTGTTACTCATGGAAAGACTAATAGTAAAATCTCATTTAAAAAATGGAAAAAAGTTTTAGCAGCTAAAGCTCCACGAACAATTTGTTCAAAAAAACACACTTTAAGAAGTTGTTATCCAATATCTTGGAAAAGTTGTAACAAAGAAGTGAGAAAGTATATACCACGTTGTTTTTCTAAATTGCCAAAATTCACAGGTTTTGTGGCTTTACCAAAAGAGGGAAGTGATTTGGGTTTTAAAGTTGGAGCTTGTGTTTATAAGCTAGTGCTTGCAGCAAATCCTGAGATAAAAGTTAAGCGAAGGAAACGTTGTGATTTATTTTAAATTGACCTTTTTTTTGAACTTATTTTTTATTTCCTTTATATCCTATGCTGAAGTGGGTGGTGATAGGGCGCCTGTATGCACAAAAACTTTATATAAAAATGGTGAGCAAGTAGAGGTGCTAACTGAAGATTTTGTTAAAAAAAGTATGAAGACTCTGGAGTTTGTTGAGTGTGAAGTGAGTCGTAAAGGTTGCCGTAAATCAACTAATGCTCAATTAGCCATTGCTCTATCTAAAGAGCTAGAGCGCGATAAAGAAAATATTCAAGAAAAAACAGAAGAGCTCGCCGCCGGAGAAGACTTAGCCAGTATTGGCGCTGACCCAGGTGATGAGTTAGAAAAAAAGGAAATCACCGGGACGGTGAAAAACACGGCCCGGGAAAGTGCTCAAGAAACGGCTAGTCGTATTTTAGGAGTGAGGTCGCAAAGTGAAATTGCAGCTATTACTTTAGGTAATAAAGTACTCACTGATGTATTAGCTGGATCAGCTGAGCAAATGGGTAAGAAGACTATAAGTGAAAGTGGTATAATAAATAAGGCTATTGAAAGGGCTGTTAAGCCAGGTTTTAATGCAAGCAAAAATTATATTATTAATCGCCCATATCTTGCTAGGATTTTGTCTAGTGCAGGTGTGGGGCTAGGAGCTTTTGCTGGTGGCTTTAGTATTCCAGCTGTAGTGACAGGCGCTGCTGCTATGGGAGCTGTGTATTATATAGGAAGTAAAACCACAAAGATTGTGCGAACTAAGGCCTGTTATAAAAAATGTACTGAAGCTAACTCACTGGGCTGCGTGTCTGCATTTATTAGGTATGGTAAAGTTTATGAGGGGAATAAAGCCAAATCTAAGTGCATGGCGCTCCCACAGTTTACAAACCGACATTTCCAGTTTTTTGCCAGAGACGAAAAGGAGCAACTAAGATTTTTAAAGGACAACCCGGAGTTGTGTTCAAATATCCACCAAATTTACAAAGGTTTTACCTCGCAATATGAGAAAAACAAAGAGCAAGTTAGTGTTACAAGTTGTGAGCCAAGTTTAATAAAATTAAATCTTACTGGAGATTTAAAAGATGTTTTTGGTCAAAGAATGGAGTACGAGGGCAGGTATAAATACTCATCGCCGTCTATGGCTGCTGATGAAAGTATAAACGAGTATAATGCTAAAGTTAGGAGGCGAAAAAGAAATTTTAAGCCCATAACTAAAAAAGCAGTTTTTCCCACCACGGCTAGATATTCACGTGGAGTAAATATAAACACCATTAAATTTAATGACTATAGTAAAGATGCTAAGCCTAAGTTTTGTAGTTTTTATGGAAAAGTTAACTGCCAGCAAACTTCAGTGTCTCCGCTCAAAGCACCAGAAGTTTTTAATGGTAATACTAGTGATATTGGCGTAGATCGTAAAAAACCAAATATGAGCGCTTTGGAAATAAACCCAATTAGAAAGTTTACTCCTGAGGAGTGTAGTGATTCACGTATGTGTTCTAAAAAACATAAAAATACATTTTCTCAAAGTCGATTAAAAACTTTATTTGAAGACGAAGAATCTAAACCTAAAAAAATAGATATATACGCTCAAAGAGTGGCTGCCGCGGAGTCTAGTATGACCATGCTACGTAATGATATATCAGTCTGCTGCAATCAATTACTTGAAAAAGGGTCGAGGTCAATTTTTGTTCGCTCTAATTGCGGGGGGTTAGGGCCTGCATTTAATTTTGCAGGTGGCACCGGCGGTGAAGCAAGATCAAAAGCTACAGATGGAGTTAACTAATTTTGAGACTGTAGAATATTTTGTGTAAGTGAGATTTCTTAAAAGCCTTGAAAACCAAATTATTTTCAAGGCTGAAATTCTTCTATCCTTATTAATCGAGATTGTAAATATTTTTTTATA